>Ga0181570_10000197_pt1 | contig 57715 bp, 54 predicted proteins | sample 101ome_18_FD_148667 | JGI IMG/M metagenome (GOLD analysis project Ga0181570, IMG submission 148667) | Coastal salt marsh microbial communities from the Groves Creek Marsh, Skidaway Island, Georgia - 101406AT metaG (spades assembly) | ecosystem: Environmental > Aquatic > Marine > Intertidal zone...
AGGACGACGTATTTCCGGCGTCCCAGTACACCTGCAAATGTTGCGTCGACGGCGTATTCAAGACCGGGGTCCATGTGTGATCGGTGGACGTGTCGCCTTCTTCGTAGCCGTAGAGTTCCCATTCGCCAAGTGTTACATATGGACTGAGTGCATCTGAATTGTGCACCGCCGTTACCTGCAAAACGTAGTATTTGAAATGGTCGGTTGCGTTCACAAAAACTCTGACACCTGTATATTGATCCCAATCAGTTCCGAGTTGATTTAACCGAACCAGGCGAGTATAATTTGAGTCGTCATTACTTCCATAAATGTACCCATCCTTTATCATCGTATTAAGTGGGGATCCATGCCATCTGTAAATCTGAGAGTATGACATTTTCATAGGCTTTATGAGTTCCAATTTAAGCCACGGGCCATTCACCGTAGTACCATTCCAAGTGAATGTGTTTGCTGACGTGGCGTCGTTATATGGTGAAGTTGTCGTGAAAGTATTCATTGGAGAAACCCATGCAGCCGATGTAATGTTTGCATAACCAACGAATGCGTTACTGGCAGGATAACCGACACTAAATTGCCCGGACGCAGACGCTGTGTACCCATTTTGACTGAGCACACCGTTACCCAAAAAAGGAACCTCCGGATACTTCACGAGTGGCCGATCGTGCGGCCCCGTTTGCGTGTACGCGACGGTACCGTTTCTGTCCTCGAACGTCGTCATGCGCGCGGACGTCGCCGTGACTTTACCGGTTGCCGTGATGTTCCCGGTTGCCGTGATGTTCCCGACGTTCCCGGACAGATCGATTTTCCCTTCGTCTATCGAAAAACTTTCACAGAACAAGTTCCATGAACCCACCGACACTTTGTCGTAATTTCCATAAACTTGCAGGGTGACGAGGGCGTAGTACCGATATGCCGTGGTCGCGTTGACGATGTGTGTGTTCGACGCGGTCGCACCGCTCCACGAGGTGAGCTGGGTCCACGTGCTGTCGTCATTGCTCGCGTAAATCTTCGCGTTCGCCGGGAAGGCATCGGCGTTGATACCATTGGTGAGCGTGGTGTGTCGAAGTTTTAAGGCTGTCGGCAGGCTCAGTTTGATCCACTCGCCCGCGCTCGTTGTGCCGGACAGCGCGGTGACACCCGCGTACGAGTTGCTCGTGGCGGTGTATCCCGTTCCAGACAGCCAGTAGGTTGACGCGTTCTTGTCGAACGCCTTGTAATCGTCCGTCCCACTCGAAACGAGGACGGTGTAATCACCTTGATCCGGGTCGGTGTAGGTGTTCGAGGTGAGTGCACTCGGTGGTTGTTGACTCACCACTGCGAGCTTGTTGCTGAACAATCCACCACTGTCCATGATTTGGCCCGTGGCGCTGTCCCACGTGACGAGGTTGGCGGCCAATTGCGCCACCGGCATGCCCGTGATGTACGCGTTGGACGCGAAAACGTTGTTCGCCGCGTACACGTTGTTGGCGTGGATGTTCGACGCCACCCCCAATCCACCCTGGCTTACGGTGACCGCACCGGTGGTCGTCGTCGTGCTGTCCACGAGGTTGCTGAAGATGACCGTGTTGGAGGTCTCGTTATTGACGTTGATTACGTCATCGAATCCCTGGGTCACACTCAGTGTGAAGCTTTCCAGGGACAAGTCGTTACACCGAACGTTCGTGGTCTCGATGTTGGACGCGACGTTCAGGCTCGAGGACATGACGACCGCACTGTTCGAACCCACCACGCGAAAGTGCTCGTGCGACCCGTCCATCGAACTGAAGACGATGTTCGCGCGCGAGTCCGCCGCGTACTCCTGACCGACCTCGATGTTGAGGGCATGCGCGTTGGCGTGCAGACGAACGGCCGTCTGCGTTCCGCCGCCGTCGCGCTCTTCGATGTGCACTTTCGGGTGGGTGTTCGACACGTGGACCATGGCGTCCGGGGCATCCGTGCCGATGCCGATCTTCGAGGAAACGTTCGTCTTCACGTCACCCGTCACCTTGAGGGATCCCGTGAGATTTAACGTCTGGCTGTCGATGGACATTTAATAGTTACAAAGGTTTTTTTACCCGGCGAAGGCCGCCACCCTGTGAACCAACTCTAACCACAATGGTACGTACACCCGACGAATGCAGCCATGTGCACGCAGTTCGCTTCGTCCGTCTGCTGACCTGAGGCGTCCAGGTATCTGATTTTGTACGCTTTTTCTGTTTCTGTGGGGTGGTCCTCCCATTGGAGCTGGCCGTAATCGTCGAGGGCGTTCTCGAGTCTGTCCGTCATGGTTTCATGTTTGACGGCACCTGGATACTCGGCGTCGACTCTTTGTTCGACCATTTGATAATACATGGGCACGAATAACTCTTTATCTTCTGTAGAAAGATTACTGTACATAGCTTCCGTCGCCTCGACCTTGGTCGTCATCGTGTACGTCAAAGTGTACGTATTCTGAACATTTGCATCGAGGTTTGAGTATTCCGCGTACGTGACCGTGGGTGGTTCGATGTGTACCGTATCCCATGCGTCTTCAGCGGTGACGTTGGCGGTTGTCGTTTTCGTGTACTTGACATCGTAAACGACGTTGGACGTTTGCGTGTACGTCAAAGTGTACGTATTTTGTATGTTCGCTTCCAAGTTGGACCACTCCGCATACGTGACGTCTGAAGGTGAAAGAGAAACATTAGACCATTCATCGTTGGCGGTGACTGTCGTCGTCACCCATTCGTATGGGACGGGTTTCACGACAGGAACCATAGCCGTGTAGTGGGTCTCGATGACGTTGCTTCGTTTGATGCGTTGGATGGGTTGGTCTTGTGGATTGAAATCACAATCCATCGTGATTTTTGCGACCGTGTAATTCATGAGACCCGCACCATCCTGTTTCTGACCGTAGCCAGGCACGTTCGACGTCGTGATGTAATCACCTGATTCAAGTGGACCATTAATGTCGGTCACCCACATGGCCCCTTCGCCGACGGAGTTGATGTAGACACGGGTATCACCCTTTTCTTTTTCAAAGGGGGTTACGAAACTGCCATACGCAACGCTTCTCTGTTCGGGGTCTTCGGAAGCTGAGATGACACCGAAACACTTTTTATCATTGATTGTCGTGGACAAAGAGACGACTGGAAGTGATTCATTTATCATGATAGCATTTGAACCTGTTTCAATATCACCACTGATCTTAATATATTTGTTTTGATCGGAGGAGACGATGAGACCTTCCAAGTCACCCGCTTGGGAAAATGGTACATCTTTGATGAAGGTTCTGTGTTGTCCGGTGAAATCGAGTGGATTATTATTATTATTACTTTGAATATATGCCGTGGCTGAACCTCTGTGTGAGAATAATAAACTACTATTACCTGTAGACTGAGTAGCTATATTCCAATAACTGGAACCTGTTGTTATACCAGTTTCTCCTTCTCGTGTTAAAAACAAACCATTCATACTTCCTGGAGTACCTTGAGCTCCCGCCCAATTTCCAGACCCTGCTTGGTGTATAACTAAACCTGGACCAATAAAGGGTGCTTCGCCTCTCACATCCAAAGGCCCCCTCGGAGCTTGCCCATCCCCCAAACCGATGCCGACCCGCGTCTTGCTGAAATTGACGACGTGGTGCCCCTCGTCGCACCGACCCATATCGTAGAGTCGCTTGACCTCGACGGCGGTGAGGGCGACGTCGTAGAACTTTACGTTTGATAAATCTACGTTCCCATTAGATCCGCCAGTAGGACCAAAACCGTTCAAATTAAAGTTTTGTGGAGTGTTTGGTAAAGCTATATTTTGATCTGCTGATGTTGCATTTCTTTGAGGAAGTAAGACACCATTCATGTAGATTCGCGTTGAATCTATTCGAGCACTGGATTTCACAACAGCCATGTGCAGCCATCTGTCCATATTACCTGTGAATTCAAATACGTGATCTATGTAAGAAGTGGCGCCATCGGCTTCTGTGCGGAAATAATCATCATTTGTTTTTGACCAGATTGTAAAGTTAGTTCTAGAACTTCCAGACGCGTCACCAACACCGTACACAGCACACCAAGTTTCCTCTGGAGATTTGAATTTAATCCAACCAGAGAATGAATGAACAAATCCAGTATCATATTTCCAATCCGACATTGAAACATAATCACTTGTCCCATCGAACACCAACGCCTTTTGAGTCGCGTCATAGTATGCGTCGTCGTACATGCGACCATCCAAGCCGCTCCCTGACGTGTCCCGCACAGTCCCGTTCTCCGTGGGGTTCGTCGAGGTGTTGTATTCCACCACGAGCCTGTCCCGTCGGGGCGTGTCGTCCGCGTCGAGCGGTGGACCTATGCGAGGCACGGTGAGGTTTTTGGTGAGTTTGAGTTCCCCGTCGTGGATGGTGGATTGACCACGCTCCCGGGTGCCAAAGAGACGCCATTCACCTATGGATGTGAACGCACTCGCCGTTCCGGCATTCTCGGTATTATTTTTTGTTACCGAAATAGCAAACGACCTGTAAAAATCGCTACTCTGTAATGTGTAATGGTTTTCGATATAGTATGCAGTAGCACTTGAATCTGTAAATGATTGCACGATCTCCCAATTATCGCTTCTATTTTTACGCCCATAGACAGTAAAATCTCTCGGAAATTCGGCTTCGTAGTAAGTTGAGTCGGGGAAGGGAAGTAAAGAAAATTTCACCAATTTCACGTCATATGGCAGCTCGAGTGTAAGGTATTCACCGGTCGGTGTGTTCGAACCCAGCTGTCTGGCACCTTCATAAACTCCTGTCGTGGTATTGTAATCATCACCGTCGTTATCGGAGCGCCAAAACAAGGCACCCGATTTAGTAAAGGCACGCCACGCAACTCTACTGCTGTTATCTGCAATACTCGCACTCGCCTTAAAAACCCCATGCCCCTCCATATACGTTTCAAAACCATTCATCGCTTTCGGTGGGAATTCCTCCATTTCCTCCGCCTCGTCCATGACCGTCAAAGCCGCCTCCGGTGTGGTCGTCCCGATACCCACATGTCCCTTGTACACCGAGACAGACGACGTCGCCCGTCCGAACTGGTCCTTTTGGGCATCCCACAGTTCGAGGGCTTGCTCCTCGTGCAGGTACTTGTCGTACACCCGGAAATTGGCAACCTTACCGTCCAAGCCCTCGCCGACGCGGGCGACGATGTCGAGGTCTTCTTCGGTGCCGTAGTATCGAATATCACTTAAAAATGCAGTCGTTGCATAACCAGCATCCACAGAGCCTATAGTTTTAACTAGTAACATATGATATTTGTAAGCTACCGATGAATTTATTGTAATTGTGCGAATATCATTTGTATATGTGGAAGATATATCACCCTTTAAGAAGTTCCAAGTAGAATTGTTATCACTACCCAAGATAACAACACTATTAGGTCTATATTGGTCAATACTAACAGGACATGTCAGTTCTAGACTAGATACCCGTATCTTGCGAGGGGTTTCTAACGTAACCCAGGATCCTACGTGTGTATTACTATTTTCTGTTATCGTCTCCACAGCTACACCCGTTCTTGCATCTCCAGATGATCCATATGTCGATGAGTCAGTCTGCCAACTAAACTCGGAGGAAACAGAGGAACTGGTACTATCAAATGCCTTCCATCCATAACCATAATTAGCGTTATATGTAGAATATGAACTTTCTGTCACCACATATCCCCGGTGTGCCGGTCCAGTCATCGTGATGTGCGGATACCTTTGCACGCCCGACGACACGGGGAAGCGGGTCGTGTCGTTCTCTTTGTGTCCGTGGTATTGGACGTCCATTAAACTGACGAGTGTTGAACTATTTACTTTAGTAACGACGATTGCTAAATATTTGTAACCTTTTGTAGCGTTTACGATAACTGGGTGAGCGACGTTACCCGTATCAACAAAGTTAGTCTCAGCTTTCAACTCCACCCAATTTATATCATCATTGCTTCCTACAATTTTAAAATCTTTAGGACTTTGTGGATTGGGTGTTGTTCCGTTATTATAATCACGAAGCCAGAGGTTCACGTGACTACAAATCAATCTATAAGGTAATTCTAGTTTTAGATAAGCCCCTTGGAAACTTCCACAATGATCTGATGTGCTGCCAGCATATTCATTACTACTGAAGACATCTGCAGATGACCACCAGCGACTATTGGTTGCATCATCATCATCAGTTAAATTATTAAAAGCGTTGTATGGATAATAATTAGATCTCGTATGATTCGCACTCACCGTATATCCATACTGCGAATATGTCGTCATCGCAAACGGTGGATAGTCCCCGAACGTGTCTTGCACTTGGGCGTCCCCCAACTTCCGACCGTCGAGGTAGCATGTGCGAACGCCTCCCGACCCTTGTGTGGCGTACACGAGATTGTGCCACGCGTTCGACGTCACAAACTGATTGTCACCACCATCGATCCATCCCAAGTGTCCCGTTTCGGTCAATGAGATGGACGTCTTGGCGTCGCCCTCACCCGCGGCGGTCCCCACGTGGAACAAGGTCGCATTCGAGCTCACATTCGCACAGTTAAACCAAAGGGACACGGAGTGTGGGTGCGTCCCCTCCATCGCAAAGTCCCCGGTAGACATCGTGACGTTCGAGCTCGCGAGGGACGAGAACGACCAGGCGTTCCCGGAGAAACTCTCGCTGTTATCGGTGAGTGTGTGCCCCTCCCCGGAGTAGTCCGTTGGGGTCGACCCTTTATCGCCATCGAGGTACAACTTCATGCCCGTCGTATCCGGAAGGTTGTACACAGACGTGATGGTTGTGTCCACAGATGTGTCGGGGTCGGAAGTTTCTTCGTAGCCATACAGTCTTAGTTGACCCATACTGCACCACACCACCGTCGTACTACTGGTGACGTGTATAGATTCAACAACTAAGGCGTAATATTTATACGCCGTGCTTGAAGTTATGGCTTCTGTGTGTTTTTCAGAAGCTGTTTTATCAGCTGTGGTAAAACTTTTTACAGTTGACCACGACGACCCATCTGATGAACCATAAAGAACCACATCTTTAGGATATCCATGATCGTAACCGGCCGCATTATAATTAGTTTCAGAACGTGATTCGATATCAATTGAGCTTAGTATTATGCTAGTCGGTAATTCTATTTGAATCCACTCACCCGTCACAGAACCGGTGTGATGCGAAGTTATTCCTAAGTCTTCTCCTGTAGAGCCATTATACGTATCATAAAAATCACCTGGACCAGACGACGCCCACCCTGCACCCGCTCCGGTATTTCCACCCACGGGGTTGTTTTCGTCAAATACTTCCCATGGATAGTATCCACTGAATACACTACTCGCACTCACAGTATATCCACCCTGTGTGTACGTGTTGGTCGAGTCATTCCCTTCGAACACCCCTTGCTTAAAAACAATCTCCGGATATTTCTTGATGGGGGCGTCCCGGTCGTGGGCCGTGGTTATTTCGAATGTATCGTTGATTTTCGCGGCGGTGATGGTGTTCGCGGAGACGTTGTTGGCGGCCACCAAGTCACCCAGCGAGTTGATGGTCACGTGCGTGTTGGTCCCCCCCATGTTTTGAAACTTTATGGTCCCATCACTTCCATCCGCGAAGGTCGTTCCGGATTGGAAGTGTGTGGTCCCACCGTCGACGACGACCTTGAACGCCGTCTCAGTCGTTTGATCGACGACGTCCTGGATCTTCATTTCCGGTGAATCACCGGCCAAGTGGAGGTTACTCGTAGTGCTGTGTGTACCTATGCCGATATGCGGTGCACTGAACTCGTTCGCTCGAACGCTCGTCGATGCACCGGTGAAATTCACAACACCAGAGTCACCCATGTACTACATGACTGGGAAAATTTTAACCGTCGGGTGCCACGGGCCACGCGGGATTGGAGGGGTCCGTGGTGTTGGCTGGGAGGTCACGGAGGGCTTGGCGGTAGTCCAACCATGCTTGTTTGGCCTCCTCGGTAGGGTGGGGGTAATCGATGGTGGCGTATTTGTCTGTTTTCTCAAGCTTGGTATCTCTCTTGCGACGAAGACTTTCTAGAGCCACTTGATTTTTGAGTGTAGAATTCCAATATTCTTCACACTCAGCTTGCGTCGGTATAGTGAAGGGTGCTTCCGTGTACACGTTGGCTTCTTCGTTGAAGAGCAAATGTGACGTATCATCCATATCTTCAATCTCTTCCCCTGTATACGTCACCTGACTGTACCAAGATACATTTGACAGGGTGAATGTCTTTCCGTTATCAAAACCCAATGATTGTCCAGGTCGTAAAATGGTGAGTGTCTTTAATAGATCCATACATAAACATACGATTTTTATACAACGTCAAGTGCTACAAAGAAACTAGAAGTAGCCATTTCGTAAGAAAGTAAGTCATTCCCACCGATACCCCTACCAGTATATAAACTTATATTTCCCCCACCCGTATCTGTGTAAACACCAATGAGTTCTACTTTTATTTTTGAACCGTTCGAAACTTGACAGTTTGTAAGTGTGAATTGAGAAGTCACCGAAGCAGCCTCGAGCGTGGAATCGTTATTGCCATGATAGGAGACAGTGGGCAGACCACACCCTTTTCCTCTATTATCAGAATCCGGTGCCACGGATGAGTCCAGCGTATACGTTGAAGAATAATCGTTGTAGTATATCTTTAATCTGAACAGAAAATTCCATGGATTGGGCGTCTCTCCTCTCCAGTCGACATTTACGTAGGCTTTCAGTGTCGCAGTTCCGAGATCGTGATAACACGACGGCACATCAAATTCGTGATCGAGAATAGACCCGATCGTGCCGCCACTGTCAGAAGCTGGCTGTGTGAAACTTGTGGATTTCGTACCTGTATAGTCCCACACTAGAAAAGTAGAACGACCGCCGTTATACTTTCGAGAAAACGTGTCCCCCTTCACATCCAAAACCGCTCTCGGCTCCGTTGTCCCGATACCGAGACGCCCACCCTTGAAGGTGACCACATCCGGTGAGACGTCGAAATACTCCTTCTGGTACGCGTACAACTGCCACACTTCGTCAGCACTGAGAGCTCGGTTGAAGAGGCGGAAGTTCGCGATGGAACCCTTAAATTCGTGTATATACCCAAGAGTTGGGTGATTATATGCACCAATCTGAGCATTCGTAGCATTCGTCAGGTTCAATGTCCCACCTGCAGATGTACCAATAACACCCCCAGATAGTTGCACCCCGTCAAGATATATATTGCGTCCATTCTGACCGTCGCCATTATACGTGCAACACACATGATGCCATTGTCCGTCGCCTATGAAACGCCCGATGTTACAAGTGTATGCATTGTTTGAGAAATCGAAAATTAAGTCGTTTTCACTACCATATAACCACGCGGCTTGATTCGCTGTGTTGTCACCGTTCAGTGTAAATAGTGTTTCTATGGAGCTACCAGTTGACTTGAACCAAATGCTCCCAGAAAATATATAATTACCAGACTTGCCATGACTAAACGTGATGTAATCATCAGATTCGTCAAACGTAAAAGCCTTGTATTCCGTGTCGAAACCGACACCACCACTGGGTGTTCCATCGTTCCCATTGTCGGTTTTATCCGTGACGGTCCCGGGCATGGACGTGTAATCCTGACCATCATAGTACACCTCCAACCAATCCGTGTTGGGCACGTTCGGGACGGACCTCACGATGACATCCGCCCCGTGGGCGTCCGGGTCGTATTCGGGGGTACCGAAGTACTCCATCTCAGCAAAGTTTAACAAATCTCCGTAAGTCGCATTAAGACCAACTTCTTCTGCTACCATAGCTATATTGTTATAGTATGCACTCGTACCCACAAAGTCAATTCGTTTAGTCACACCTTCGGTTGTAGTCACATTATCGAAACTGTGAATCAATTCCCAACTTCCATCGGAACCTGTATTGCTTCCTAATATATACCCTTTGCGAGGTATTCTGTGAAAATAGTCAGCGGATGCTTCTTCTCTTGGTGCAAAACTTACACCTGTAACTTTAATTTTATGAGGTAATTCAAGTTTAATCCACTCACCATCATACTCTACAGCACCCGGTCCAGTCAACTTTGCACTTCCCTGATATATTCCAGAACTATACAAAGAACTTGTACTATGATATCCTCTATCACCACCAGCTACACCGTCGAATGCGAAATAGGCTAAACCCGATGTTGTGCCATTATTTTCACTACTCGCACTCGCCGTGTACCCCGCCGTGGTCGCCGCGGTCATCGCCACCCGGGGATACTTAATCAACTTCTTCGACCGGACGAACTCCGTGACGACGTTGGACGAGGACTTGATCTGGAACGTATTTGCCACTTGGGTCAATTCCATGGTCCCACCCCTAACGGTCAAGTTCTCTGTGATTGTGGCATTACCACCCACGTTCACGTTCCCGGACATGCCTACACCGCCATTGACGACCAGGGCACCGGTGGTCGTGCTCGTGGACGGTTTGACTTGACTGATTTCAAGACCCGTCGTGATCACTTGACCCACGGTCGTCACGTTACCACCCACGTTCACGTTCCCGGCGATGCCTACACCGCCACTGACGACCAGGGCACCGGTGGTCGTGCTCGTGGACGGTTTGATGTTACTGATTTCAATACCCGTCGTGGTCACGTGACCCACGGACGTGATTTGTTCCAACCCTGAGCTCGCGTGCATGCTGACATTGTTCGCATAGAACGTCGTAAACCTTGCGTCCTCCGCACGGAGGGATGCACCTGGAAAGTTTACGATGTTCTGTGACATCTACGATAACGTCAGGTTTTATTTTAACCGTCGGGTGCCACGGGCCACGTGGGATTGGAGGGGTCCGTGGTGTTGGCGGGGAGGTCACGGAGGGCTTGGCGGTAGTCCAACCATGCTTGTTTGGCCTCCTCGGTAGGGTGGGGGTAATCGATGGTGACGTATTTGTCTGTGTTTTTTAGAATTTCATCTCTAAATCGCCTAATGTCATCAATCGAAAACCCATGAACCTTCTTTTCAATTTGTGCTGTGGATTCCATCGTTAATATAGGAATAGATTAAAATCTTTGTATGAGAGTTATACACGCACTGGAGCGGGTACCCATGTTGAAAGCCGTGCCAACTGTAAAAATACCAAACGTGATATAATCCGCGGTCGTCATAGGAATGACTGCCGTTATCGTCCCAGCAGCACCGGCGTTGAAATACGCGTATGGACCAAATCCATCCACGTAGTTGAGGTCGTATTGATTGTTGCGTGAGTTTCTGTTTTTGTTAATGTACCATTCGTAATAATTCCCGCCAGATCCATGTGGTGTAAATCTTACGAAGTACAATCCATTTTCTGGTACAAAATATCTGTAATCATTTTTGATAATTGGTTCAAAGTTTGTGGAATAGTAGTTTGGAAAAGTGAAATGAATGTACTCACCACCCGTGTTGCGTGGTAATGTCAGTGATGTTCCAGATGAATTATATAACCAAGCCGTGGGTTTAGAATACATTTGTAATTCTCTGTACGCAAAATTAAATCTCGCATCCCCCTTCACATCCAAAACCGCCCTCGGCTCCGTCGTCCCGATACCGAGACGCCCACCCTTGAAGGTGACCACATCCGGTGAGACGTTGAAATACTCCTTCTGGTACGCGTACAACTGCCAGATTTCGTCTTCGGTGAGGGCTCGGTTGAAGAGGCGGAAGTTGGCGATGGAACCCTTTAGGTGAGAACCTGCACCATCCACCCTCGAACCAAGTGACAATGTCGTATTCGTAAAATTAATAGTATTACCAGTTGCAGTACTACCAGATATCCTCAATTCTTGAACACCGTTGATATACAAGCGTCTGGAAGAAGTTGTTACACCACCTCCATCATATACAGCGATTAAGTGATACCATCTGTCTTTTGGTATACCTAAATTATACAGCTGTATATCATTACCCCAACTTTGCATATTGAAACCGTCATTTATGAAGCGTATAGTAGATACCTGGTCAAGATTTTCACCCGTACTAGGTGCGAGTACACATATGTAAGCATCAGTTGTAGTGAGTGCAGCCGAAATGTATACCCACACACTCATAGTGTGTGGTTGATCACCACTGAAAGTACTCACAGTAGACCTAATATCCCCCGACCCATCAAACGTGAACGCCTTGTATTCCGTATCGAAACCGACACCACCACTGGGTGTTCCATCGTTCCCATTGGCGGTTTTATCCGTGACGGTCCCGGGCATGGATGTGTAATCCTGACCATCGTAGTACACCTCCAACCAATCCGTGTTGGGTACGTTCGGCACGGACCTCACGATGACGTCCGCCCCGTGGGCTTCCGGGTCGTATTCGGGGATGCCGTAAAAGGCAAGCTCTGAGATATTCAAATACGTAGACGCCTGTGTCTCCGTGACAAGCAAACGGTACTCATCGTAATATTCCACTGAATTTACTTCGTGTGTGTATGTCACACCCATGGACACATCTGGTAATGTTATGTTATCGAACTGGTGTAAAAGCGTGTAAGTCGAGAATCCGTCGTTTGAGCCATATAAAAATCCTTTATGGGGTCCCTCGTGGTCACGATCCATCCGTGTCCAGTGTTGATAACTGATAACTCGTATCTTATTTGGTAGTTTTAGGTTTATGTACTCGCCAGTTTTTCCGTCAAAACTTGACGTCTGCCCAACTCCCGGCGTTGCACTCGTGTATGAGTTTGCTATCGAATCCCATGAATGTATGCTATCAGCATCAGCGTCATTCACCCCGTCGAAGGCTCTCCAAGCGGCGGACACGCCGCCACTATATACACTACTCGCACTCGCCGTGTACCCCGCCGTGGTCGCCGCGGTCATCGCCACCCGTGGATACTTGATCAATTTCTTCGACCGGACGAACTCCGTGACGACGTTGGACGAGGACGTGATCTGGAACGTGTTTGCCACTTGGGTTAATTCCATGGTTCCACCCCCAACTGTCACGTTCCCGGATGCCGCCATGTTCCCGGAGGCCGTCATGTTCCCGGATGCCGTCACGTTCCCGGAGGCCGTCACGTTCCCGGAGGCCGTCACGTTCCCGGAAGACGTCATGTCCCCTGTGATCGTGGTATTCACCAGACCATCCTTGATTGAAAAGCTTTCACAGAAAAGTTTCCACTCGGCGATGGACGCCTTGTCGTAGTTCCCGGAAACTTTCGTGACGACGAGTGCGAATTCGTTGTAGGCCGTGGTGGCGTCGACGACGATCGCACCCCCGGCGGAGATGCCGGAGAGTTCCTTGACAAGGCTCCACGTTTGACCTTCATCGTTTGTCGCGTACACGTTCGCCTCGAGGGGAAGGCTTGCGCTGTTGTACCCCTGTGTGAAGACCACGTGACGCGGGGTGACTCTGTAAGGAATCTTCAGTCGAAGCCATTCACCGAGGGGTAATCCAGTGCTCAACCGGGTCGAACCGACGTAGGTGTTTGCGGTGCCGGTATACCCCGTGCTCGACAACCAGTAGCTGAATTCGTCTCGATCGAACGCGTCGTGCGCCGTGCCAGAGGAGGCGGACGCGACGTACGTGCCGTGATCGGTGATACTGGTGGTTGCCGCGCTCATCGCGGACACTGGTTGTTGACTGACGACGGCGAGCTTGTTGCTGAAAAGGCCACCGCTATCGTTCAACTGTTTCGTGCTTGAGTTCCATGTGACCAAGTTCGACGCGATCTCGGCGACGGGCATGCTTCCGACGAAGAGGTTCCCGGACACGCCGACGCCACCCGATACCGTGAGAGCCCCGGTGGTGGTGCTCGTCGCCGGCGTGAGGTTAGAGATGACCATGGTGTTGTTGAGGAGTTCGTTGTCCGAGTTGCACACCTGTTCCAAGCCCAAGGTCAACTGGACGGCCACGGCGTTCACAGTCAGTTGGGGGGTCTCCAAGTTGCCCGTCACGAGGTGGGAGATGTTGGAGAATTCGCTGTAGACGTTCGTGTACACGTTGGTGGCGTAGACGTTCCCGAGGACGCCAACGCCACCGGCCACTCGAAGGGCCCCGGTCGATCGGCTCGTGCTCGCGGTCGTCGATTGGAGGTAAACGTCCTGGGACGTCGTCGCGCCGTACCCGGTGACTTGTTCGAGGGTGTAGGTCGGCGCCGCACTCAGGGTCACGTCGTCCACGAAGATGGTGTCACCGACGAACAGGTTGGTCGAAATGTTCGCGCCCATGTCGACGTTGCTGAAGACGATGCTTTGGTTGGTCGTGTTCCCTCCTTCGGTCACCGACTGGAGATCGGTCACGAGACCTTCCAATTGGGACCCGTTCCCGATGAAGAATTGGGCTTCGACGTTCCCGTAGGCGTTGATGGACACGTCCGGGTTTTCAAAGATGATGGTCTGATCGGTTGTGTTCCCACCCTCGGACACGGATTGGAAATCGGTCACCAAACCGGTGAGGGCCGACCCGTTCCCGATGAAGAAGGACGCCTCGACGTTGGACGCCACGTTCACTACCCCGTCGGCGAGGACGGTCATGCGGTCGGTGTTCTTCGTCTGGAACACAATCTTCTGTCGGTCGGCGTCGGTGTAGGCACCACACACGAAGATTTGTGACGAGTTGCTGTCACCCGCGCGAAGGATGAGGTTGGAGTAATCGTACTGGCCGTCCGCGTCGTTCGCGGCGACGGTGAGCCCGCCGGTGGTCATGATTTTCAGCTGGTCGTTGTCTTGTAGACCGGAGGCCCCACCCAAACGCAAGTGTCCGTACACGTGCGCGCCGGACAGGCCCACGTCGGTGTCCGGCTCCGTACCGATACCGATCTTCCGGTCCGTGACGAACGCGGTGGAGACGTTAGAGAACTCGACCGTCTGCGGGATGACGTTGGAGACCGCGGCGACTTGTTCCAATCCGTAGGTGGTCGGTTCAATTTCCAAGGTTTGGAAATAGATGGAGTGGACGTTCACGTTCCCTTCGACTCGCATGACCTGCCCGTCGGCCGCGTCGTCGTCAAAGTAAATGTTCGATCCGATGGATAGATCGAAGTTTTCGTTTGGTTGGAGGTTGCTGACGCCAACCGACCCGGTGGTCACCAGGGACGTGGCGTTTCGCATCTCGACCACGTTGTTTGTGACGTTCCCATTGATGATGATCTCCTCGAAGTTCGCGGCGATATTCGTGAGGTAGGCACCGTCACCGTAGAAGCGACTGGCGGTGATGTAGTTGTTGACGAACACGTTCCCGGCGCTCACGTTGATGGCCGTTCCCTCGGACGTGAGTAGAAGGTTGTTGGACGTGCTGTTCCCACCGTCGGTCACGGATTGGAGATCGGTCACGAGACCTTTCAACTGTGATCCGTTCCCGATGAAGAATTGGGCCTCGACGTTGCCGACGATGTTCGTCACCAAATTGGAGCTCGCCAGGGTGATGGTGTCGTCCGTGCCGATGTTCGTCGTGTACCCGATCTTTAAGGTATCTTGGCCTGCGGTATCGTCGTAGAAGATAGCGATGTTGGCGTTCTCACCGGCTTGACGTGTCAGTAGGAGACCGACGTGGTCGTAGCTTTGGTTGTTTGAGCCGAGTTCAGTGATGGCATCTTCGACGAAGAGGCGCTTTGCAAACACATTGCCTGAGAGCATCTCGACATCCCCGCTAAATGTCTGAATGTTGTTGATGCTCATGTGACTCTACCTTAGTAATAGAAATTTTGCACTGCACTTCCGTCCTCCTTTATCGCGACCACCTGCCCGTCGGGCGCGGCACTGACGTATTCGACAAAAAAGGAGTAATCGTAGTTTGTGGTCCCAACAGACGTCGGTTCGATCACCACGTGGGTCGGGTCGGTCGCGACCGTCGTCGACCATGGGTAGTCCTCCCCGAATTTGTTTTGCGTACCCAGGCGGATGTCTTTGGTCGTCCCCCCACCCGGGTTTTTCCCACCGGACACCTCGAGGACATAGGTCGAGACGTTCGAGTACCCTTCGGTGAGCTGCGCCACAATCTTCCCGTAGAAGACGTTGCTGGTGAACTCCACCGCGACGTTACTGTTCGTCATGCTCCCCGCGTAACTGTAGGTTTTCTTGAACCCGGCGACGAGACCACCACCGACGAAGGCGTGGTTGGTCACCGTGATGTTGCTGTCGAAGGTCGGGTCGAGCTTGTCAGCCTTGAGGGCGATGTTAGACGCGAGTTCCACCGTGTTCGCCTCCAAGTCGGTGATCCTCGAACTGTTGTCGCTCAGGTCACTCGCCAGGGCGACGCCCGTGAGGAGGGTGCCGTCCCCCAAGAAGTACGCAGAGCTCTCGACGTTCCCGTAGGCGTTGATCGACACGTCCGTGTTGGTGAACAGCACGCTCTCCGTCGTGCTGTTTTGGGTGTCCGTCACCTCCTGCAGGGTCGGCAGCTTGGTCTGCAGGTCGGTTCGAACCATCTTCTTGAATTCGTTGTTCGTGGAGTTCACGTACACGTACGTAGGTTGGGTGGACACTTCGACCGCGTTCGGTACGTCGTTCGAGCGACCAATACCCGTGATGAAGATTACACCGCTGCTACCGCTGCTTACACAGAGGCCGACGTTTTGGATGAGATCGGTCGTCGCGAACGGCTTCACGTTCGCCAGTCCACCGGCGGTCACGTTCGAGACGTACAGTGTCTCGCCTTCTATGAAGCCCGTGCAGTCGACGTTGTTCACTTTACCGTAGGTCACGGCGAGGCCTTCGTTGCCGGTGGAGATATTTTCGGAGGCCACCCCGATGACTGGCATGGTCGATGAGCTGTCTGCGCGCGCCAGGGCCACGTTGGCCACGTTCGTGTTCCAGCTACTGTAAACATACAGCGCCTGCCCTCGGTTGATTTGAGAACCCGTGTTGTTGTGGACCTTCACATAGCTCCTCACGGCATTGTCCGTGTTCACCCAGTTCGTACCGTCGTAGATGAGCGACTGGTTGCTTTCCAGTGTCTGTATGTTCACCGAGTTCAATTGGTCGAGCTTGACGTCGACGTTGGCGACGAGGTCCGTCTTTAGGGCGGTGTGCGTGTTGCTCAACTCAACCGTCAGGGACGTGACGTTCCCGTTCTCCACAACTTGGTGGAGGTTACTCGCGATGTCAGAGAGATAAGCACCGCTTCCGTAGTAAGCTGTGGCGTTGCACGTGCCACCCACCTCGAGGACATTCGAACCCGTGAAGGGCGCGTCGTTCACGCTGAGTTTGTAACCGAGGTTGACATCACCGGACGTGCGATCGATGGCCAGCGTATCGTCTCTCCAGTTACCACCGTTGACCGATGGGTCTCGCACCGTGATGTAAAAGTTGTTGGAAGAGTTTCTTCCAAAGGCGCAGTACGCGTTTGAATCGTCGGCGAATGTCACCGTGCTGAATCCACCATCGGTGTCGTTCAAGTAGATGTCCGGCTCGACCGAGTCAATCCGCAGCGCGCCCACGCCATCACCCAGTGAACCAGCGGTGAGCTGAAGCGGTGGGGTCGTGGTGTTCAGTGAAGTGAAACTCAGTGTTTGCAAACCCTGGATCGTGTTCACGTTGAGGGTCTCACAGTTCGCCGTACCGTGGACGTCCAGGTCGTAAATCGGGGTTGAGGTGTTGATCCCGACCCTGTCCGCGTTCACGTCGACGAAGAGGGTGTCGGTGTCCACGGCCACGTTCCCGGCGACTTCCAATCCCGTGCCGTTGATCAACTTGAGGTCGGTGTTGGTGAACTCGGTGGTGATCTTAAAGGTGCTGTTGTCTTGCACAGCCACCTCTAGGAGTCCATCCTCCGCGCCGGCGACGTTCGATGAAATCTTACCAGTCATCTTGGCGTAGTCGACCGTACCGCCCGTGGAGTTCTCACCCGCGAACTTCACCTGTCCCAGATAGTCATCGGTTCGTGGGTCCGGGTTATTCCTCCACAGGGTGAAGTCCGGTGCCGCCGAACTTCCAGTGGCCGTGGAGACCATCGTGAAGTCGCCGTTCACCTGGGCCGTCGTCGCCGTCAACGCACCGGTGTTGGCCGTGCCTCGGATGTCCAAGGACTTTGACATCACCCGCCCATAGACGTTGACGTCCAGGTCGTTCGTCAAGTCGGGGACGAGGTCCACGGAGGACGGATCTGAATGGGTGTGCCCGATCATGAATTCGGCCTGATCTCCCCGGTATCCGATGGCCACGTTACTCGTGGGGCGGGTCATGATGATTCCCATGTCCGTCGTATCGCTCACGTTGTTGTTGGCGAGCTCGATGATGGCATCATTCATGATTGTATTCTCCGCGTGGAGGGTAATTACCGAGCCTTCGACGTGAAGGTTCCCACTCACGCTGCAATCCCCATCCACGGTGAGGGTGGACGTCCCCGTCACCCACGTGAGACCCGGGTCGTCGGTGAGTTCGTTATCCACACCAACGAACACCACCCGACTCGCTGTCAGATCGGTCATGAATAAGTTGTTGGACACGGTGATGTTGCTCTCGAAGACTGGGTCAAGGTTTTCCGCCTTGTTGGTCTCCACGAGGGTCAGACGACTACTGTTGTCCGTGAGGTAGGGCCCGAGGAGGGCCACGTTGGCTTCGAGGACACCCACTCGGCTACTATTGTCCGTAAGGTAAGGGCCTAACAGGGCGACGTTCGCCTCGAGCACTCCAACGCGACTGCTATTATCCGTCAGGTAGGGCCCTAAGAGCGCCACATTGGCTTCGAGGACACCCACTCGGCTACTATTGTCCGTGAGGTAGGGTCCGAGTTGGGCGACGTTCGCCTCGAGGACACCCACCCTGCTACTGTTGTCGGTGAGGTAGGGCCCTAAGAGCGCCACATTGGCTTCGAGCACGCCAACGCGACTGCTATTATCCGTGAGGTAGGGACCCAGGAGTGCCACATTCGCCTCCAAGGTGTCTGTGCGACTGCTATTGTCTGTGAGGTACGGACCAAGGAGCGCGACGTTCGCTTCGAGCACTCCAACGCGACTGCTATTATCCGTAAGATACGGACCGAGGAGGGCCACGTTCGCCTCCAAGGTGGCCGTGCGACTGCTGTTGTCGGTGAGGTAGGGACCGAGGAGGGCCACGTTGGCTTCGAGCACGCCGACGCGACTACTGTTGTCACTGAGATAGGGACCCAGGAGGGCGACGTTGGCTTCTAAGGTGGACGTGCGGCTGCTATTGTCCGTGAGGTAGGGTCCGAGAAGGGCCACGTTGGCTTCTAAGGTGGTCGTTCGACTGCTATTGTCCGCGAGGTAGGGTCCGAGGAGGGCGACGTTGGCTTCGAGGACACCCACTCGGCTGCTATTATCGGTGAGGTAGGGACCGAGGAGGGCGACGTTGGCTTCCAAAGTTGCGGTGCGACTGCTATTATCACTGAGGTAGGGTCCCAAAAGTGCAACATTACTTTCCAAAACCCCCACCCGGCTACTGTTGTCACTCACGTTTGAATTTACCGCCGTGATCGTGGCACTAAAGACGGATGTGTTGGTCACATTCGAGAGGAACTGTCCGTCACCCAAGTAGTAGCCACTAGTGGTGTTCCCGGCGACGACGAGGTTAGATTCGGTGATCTCCAAACCCGTGGTCACGTTTGTGAGGACGATGGTCTTGTCACTCGTCGCCCCGTTATTTGAGACACTGGAGAGGTCTGTCACCAGACCCGTGAGGGCTGACCCGTTCCCAATGAAGTACGACGCGAAGACGTTATTGGTCGCCTTGACATTACCATCGACTGTGACGACGTTCGACGCCAAGTCTTGGATCTGGCAGTTACTCCCTACGTTCACCGTGTCGTTGGCGAAGATTTGACCGTACACGTGCACGTTCATCATCCTCGACAAGTCCGGGTGGTTCGCGGCATCGACGTGGGCGAACACGTATTCCTCCACGGTTCCGTCGTAGTAGGTCATGACGTTGGCGTCTGGTCTTAAGTGTTTGATCCCTATGGACGTGGTCTTTAGGGTGTTCCCGTTGGCGAGCTCTATGATCGGGTCGTTCACCACGAGATCTTGGGTAGAGACGTAGGTCACTGCGCCTCGAACATCCAAGTTCCCCGTGACGACGGTGTTGTCGGCATCGAGGGTGATGGCTGGGGAATCGGTGATGATGGTGTTGGTGGTGACATTTTGGGAAAAGATCCCGGTGTCCGAGAGCGTCCTTATGGAGATGATATCGCCGTCGTGCCTGGCGAAGATGTTCGATCCCACGGATAGCGCGTACTGACTGGACAAGGGGTTGGTGTTGGCGACTCCGAATGCGTTTTGGGTGTATATGGTGCCGTATGCATGGATGGGCAAGTCACGCGCGACGTTCGGGGTCAGGGTTGTTCCATAAGGAGAATCCTCCGTGTAGGCGATGATGTACTCCTGCAGTGTGTTGTTCCACCCGAAGGCGACGTTATTTGACGGACCACCGGACACGGTGATGACGCCGCTGTCACTTGTGCCGTCGTTCCCGACGCCGAGGATTGGGTCCTTAACGAAAATGTTTTCAGATTGGATGTTCGTCACCGCGCCGTACACTCGAAGGTTCCCTTGGTAGAGATTGACATTTCCATAAAACGATGTGTTCCCACTGATTTTGTTCTCGCCTCCGGTGATTTCACAATCTTGGGCAAACAGTTTGGAGGAATACACGTTACTGTCCGTGTGCACATCTCCGGCGACGTCCAAGCTATAAAGGGCGTCGGGGGTTGGAGTGTTCACACCCACCCTGCCTTCGGTGATGAAGCTCACGTCGTTGGTGACGAACTGGAGTGTGTTGGCGGTGGTGTTCCCATAGGTGACCACGTGTTCCAGGCTGACATTCGAGATGGCCCCACCGTCACCACTGATGACCCCTGTGAATATTGGGTTGTTTATGGGCGCCTTGGTGGGCATGATGCCTTCCAAGCTGGTGGTCCTAGAGCTGTTGTCCGTGAGGTAGGGACCAAGGAGGGCCACGTTCGCCTCGAGGACACCCACCCGGCTGCTATTATCGGTGAGGTAGGGTCCAAGGAGGGCGACATTGGCTTCTAGGGTGGTCGTTCGGCTGCTATTGTCCGCGAGATAGGGTCCGAGGAGGGCGACGTTGGACTCGAGGGTGGAGGTGCGGGTCGAATTGGAACTGAGGTTGCTTTCGAGGTCGGTGGCTCTCACCTTCAACTGGGCAATCTCCGAGGTGTTCGTGGAGATGCGAGAGCTGTTATCGATCAATCGAGAGGAGAGAGTGGTGATCCTCGAGCTGTTGTCCTGCAAGTTGCTCCACAGGTGGTCGATGTTCGTGTTGGCGTTGTCCATGGCGCTTTCCAACGATTCGATCCTCAGGACGTTACTCGCGTGCCATCCATAGAGAGTGGTGATCCTCTGGCTATTGTTTTCCAACTGGTTCCTCGTTTGGGTGAGAATTTGGGCGTTGGAGGAACTGGCGTTTTCGAGGTTGGTCATCCGGATGTTGTTCGACGACGCCCACGTCTCGAGGTTGGACGTTCTCGCACTGTTCGAAAGTAGATTGCTCTCCAAGTTTTCAATCCTTTGGACGTTTGAGTCAAAGTCCCACACGAGCGCCACGTTGTCCAGGGTTGCCCCGTTCCCGAAGTAGGCGTTCGCGTACATGTCACCTTCCACGCGCATCTTCATGGAGACCCCACCGGAGATGGGCACATACCTGTCGGTTCCCGTGCTCCCGGTGTAGGTGAACAATAGTTCTTCGACGTCCTCCTTAAAAACCATCGCCACGTTTTGTGGATCCGCCCGTTGCATGATCACGCCGACGTCGAAGGTTTCGTTGATGTTGGTGTTGTTGGCACCCAGGGCGATGATGGGGTCGTGCACGGTGAGGTTGACGGAGGTGACGGATGTCGTGTCACCCGTGACGTACAGGTTCCCCTTGACGGTGACCAAACCCGTGTCGTCGTCCACCGTGAAGGTGTCACCGACGACGAGGGTCTGTTCGGGGTAGGCGTTTGCCACGCCGACGTTGGACGCGGTGACGAGGGACGTGTCGGTCGCATTCAGTTCGAGCGTCTCCGTGGTCGTGTTTCCGATCTCCGCGACGCTTTGCAAACCTTGTAGCTGATACGCGCGCACGCCCGAATCCGTCACCTCCTTGGTCGTCAAGTTGTACACGAGGGTGTTACTCAGCTCCGTGTTCTCGAACCGAATGGGTGCGACGTACAGACCTTTCTGACCGACGGTGATTGGAAGAGCACTGGCGTTGATGAGGACGGAGTTGTCTTCCTGTTCATCAGGCACATACCTCCCAAACCTCAGACGGGTGGACCGCTCCACTGTGTTGAGATTCTTGACCATCCCTTTCTATATGTAACGGACGAAATTATTTGGGTACTACAACATGTCGCTATTCTTCATTATACCTTCGTAGTACTCTTTATTGATCTCGGATCCCACGAAGCGTCGACCGGTGGCTTTGCACGCGTACGCGGTCGTGCCACCTCCCAGGAACGTGTCCATGACCAAATCACCGGGATTGCTGTGTTTCTCGATGAGTGCCTGGAAGAGTGGGATGCTCTTTTGGGTGGGGTGAAATCGTCGACTGGACGAGGCCAGGGGGAACTCGTAGACGCCCTTGTCGTGTCTCGAGTTGAAGGTTGGTTTCTGTTTCTTAACGCCGAGCACGGCGACTTCTCGGGCGTTGGTCAGGTAGTTGACGGATGAGTTGATGGGTTGGGGGTTGGTCTTCAACCACTCGACCAGGCGTATCTGTTTGAATTTATGCTTTTCCATGAGAGCCTTGAGCTCGCCAATCTTCCACAGGTCGAACCATATGATGCACGTTCCCCCGTCACGGAGTTTTTCGTAGTACTGGACGATGAACGCGTCGAGGTGGTCCAAGGTGAAATCTTCATCCCACTTCCCGAACTGGGTGGTCGTCGCGTACTTCTTTCCGTAGATGGACCCGTACTTGAGAAAGTTCGATTTCATGGTCTTGGTCGTCTTCTTCCCGGGATTCGCCTCCACCCACTCCTTCCACTCCTTTTCCGTCTTGGATAGGTCGTCGCCGTTCTCGATTTGCTTTTTGAACTTGTCCATACCTGTGGATTTTGAAATCACATAAGGTGGGTCCGTCAGGATGAGGTCGACGGACCCGTCTTTCACGTCTTTAAGGAGGTCGAGGCCATTACAGTGACGGACTTGTATCATTACTTCAATCTATAGGCTATGCTTTAGACGTGTCATATCTCTCCTTATGGCCACCTTCAGGGCCTCGTACATCATGTTCTCTTCTGGACGCTCTGTGTGCCCGAGGATCTGGATGAACATGTGCGCGCGATCCATCTCCCTGACTGCGGGAAAACCGTCCCTCAGCTTTTGCAGGATGTCACCGACTTGCTTGTAGTCGAGGTGCATCCCTTTGTACTTCTCGATCAAGTCCGAGACGAGGTCTTGATCGCGAGGCATGATTTCTAATTCGCGTAGCGCAAACCAGCGAGCAGGTTGCTGAACGTGAGAACGTTCAAATTCACCGCGAAGATTTTATCCGTCAACGGGAGGGTCTCACTCACTATTTCGAGCGATTGAACCCTACTCGCGTTCAAGTGACCCGTGGGTTGCAAAAGACTCGTCGTTTGACAGAATGGATACAAAAATATATCCGGGAACGTGACGTTCGTCGTGTGATAATAAAATGGGCAATCCACGAAATGTGGTTTGCCGTACCTAAAGGGGAACAGGTCGACGCCGTTGACTTTGATCTTCAGGCGGTTGGTAGTTTGCTTAAGGGGTGAGTTGCTCGCGTTGTTCGCGGAGCAGATGAATTTGATTGGGTGGTTGAGGGCGGTGAGGTCCTGGATGACATCGTTGCTCGCGTTCACCTCCTGGACTTGGTAGATGAGTTGGTGGCGGGTCTGGCCGGTTCCGAAGAAGTTTCTCTCCGCCTCGTCGAGGTAGTAGTACATCGAAAAGCACTCCCAGTTGTAGTTGACGATGTTGGCGTTCGCGCCCCACCTGACCCTGATCTCCACCTCCTGGAGGCTGCACGCGGCCATCGGGAAGGCGGAGGCCACGTTCTCGCACCACCAGAAGCGAAGCGGGAAGAAGTAAGACGCCACGCCGACGCCTGGGTGGGGACCGTTGGACGCCGTGGACACGTTCTTGGCGAAGAGATCGACTAGGGACTTTTCCATGAACTCAGACGTCTGACGGTCGATGACGGTTCCACCCACGACGAACTCCACCGATTCGATGAGGGTCGTCCAGTCCGTGGTGGATTGCGCCTCCCCCCCGGCATCGAAGGTGAGGTAGGTGTACCCGACCAAGTCACCCGTCCTGCGAAGTTGGATGGTGCTCAGACCACCCGCCTTGGGTTGGCCCCGGATGTCGTTCTTCTCGACCACACTTGCGAAGTGGGTGTGCTTCTTGTACACTTGGGTGAAGAGACTGTGGCTCTCGCCGACGATCCACTCGTCTTGAATCCCTCGACACGCGAGGAGAGCGGCTCCACTCATGGTTCTGACATAGGACTAGAAATTAAACATTCATCTTGCGGCACGTGAATCGAAGGACGAGGAAGTTGTTAGCCACGTTCAGCGAGCTGTTCTTGATGGTGTTCCCGTTCTGGTCCAACAAGCGCACGGTGAGTCGGTCGAGGCGTCGGATGGGGTCGATATACTGGGTGACGACCGGGTAGTTATCGGTGAAGTGGACGAGGGCGTCGGCACCGGTGTGGATGCCTTCGTTCGTGACCAGGGACGCGAACGACCCGCGAACAGCGGAGATGCTCCCTTGCCCCGTGGACACGTTGGAAGCACGATCACTGAAGATGGAGTTCAACTCGTCGATGCTCACGTACACGTGCTCAGTGCTCACGTTGGAGTGAATGTGCGCGGCCAAGAGCCTGGCCTGCACGACGTTCTTCAAGGGTTGCATCAGGTGCGCCGTGAAGGTGTTGGCGCTGTCTTGCCCGATGGTATCAACAGTGATGGTGTGAAACTCGTATTCCAAGTTTGGGATGGTCGTCGGGGCGGTGATGAGGGCCATCTTTATGCTTTATCTCTAGATAATTTTAAACAAGCGTTCCCCCGACGCCGTCCTTGATTTGGTAGTCAGCCTGGGAGCGCACGAACTTCTGGGCCATGCAGACGCCGTCCCGACCGTTGGAGTACGGCGAACCTTCCTTTTCACCCGGCAAGCACTTGAGATCGCGGGGGAGTTCGAAGAAGGCCCCGGCCGGGGCCGGGTTCTCTTGTTCGATGACGATCGGTCGCGGGCTGTACGCGCTGCGCGTCACGCCGACGGCGAGGATGAGAGCGATGAGAATGGCGATCCACATAAGGGTACGACGGTTGGTAGCGTTAAGCATCCTGGTGTTATGTTATTGACTTATATTTTATTTCACGTGAAGTGCGTTAAAGACTTGGTCTTAAAACATCCCAGGATAGAAGAGCCCCATGGAAGAGATCGTACTCGACAGAAGCGGCCCCACCGTCATGAAGTTGGGTCCGGAAGAGCAAGCGCTTATGGACGAGATCAGCATTGAACCTCCACGCCCCAGACAGAGGCTTCCACCGAAGCCCTCCGTGTACAGGCCACCGCGGCAGGAACAAGCCGAGCCCATGGAGGATCTGGATGCGTTCGTCAACCCGACCAAGCAACACGTGCCCAAGGAACCACCACCCCAAGAGTTTGATTACGGCGACGACCCCGAAGATGATTACGACGACGGTGGCGTCGGCGGTGGGTACGGGGACGACGACGAGGACCCGGTCGACCGCCCGTCCAAGGGGTACACGACCATAGAGGAGGAGAAGACGGATCTCATGAACAAGTTGATTCGACTGGAGAAGAAGGGGTTCACCTACAATAAACGACTTTCGGCCTATAGTTCCGTGGATGACTTGAGGAACGAAGTCAAGCGAATCTCCTATAACATCGAGGTCGAACAGTCCATCAAATTCTCGAGACGGGCTTTGATCGCCTGTGTCACCGGTCTGGAGTTCCTCAACAAGAAGTTTGATCCCTTCAGCATCGAGTTAAATGGATGGTCGGAATCCGTAATGGACGGCATCTCAGACTATGATGATGTATTCGAGAGGCTTTACATCAAGTATCGCTCGAAGGTTCAGATGGCACCCGAAATCCAACTACTCCTCATGGTTGGTGGTTCGGCGATGATGTTCCACCTCAGTGCATCTTTCACCAAGAACCTCCCGAACATGGAATCGGTCATCAAGAACAACCCCGACCTTATCAAGAACGTGATGTCCGCGATGTCCCAGCAGCAGCAACAACCTACCGCGCCATCACCGAGCTCCGGTGGTGGTGAGTACGAGATGCAGGGCCCGGGGATCGATCTGAGCGCCCTCATGGGTGGCATCTCCATGCCCCCGCCCCCGATGAACACCTCCGTGATTCGCCCGGAGATCCCGGTCGAGGAAGAAGACGACGACATCTCGGACATCGTCTCCGAGGCCGAGGGCGGGGACTTTGCGAACGACAGCGACGTCAAGGAAGTGACCGTGAAGGCGGCCCCCAAGAAAAGAGGTGGGCGCAAGAAGAAGAATGAGATCAGTCTGTAAAATTTTGTGATACATATATATGACTATTGCTTACTGTCCACTGGATGAAGAGCCTCCGGTGCGACTCCCACCGAAGGCGGTCGCTCGCAAACGTCAGCAGCGCAGACCAGAGCCCATGAAGGAGGACACGGAGGTGAACTACCTCGTTCTGTTTTTTCTGGCGGGGACGGTGTTTCTCGCCCTGACTGACTCGATGAAGAAGTAGGCGACGTCGGCACGGACTGCGTCTGCCAGTACCAAGGCCAGTGCACCACATCCGCCGGGGACCCTATGGGAGAAATGTCGATATCGTAGTACTCATCGACGGCAGCATCTTCGTATGCGCTGTCGTCGATGAATATGTTTTCGTTCATGCTGTCTCGCGCGTCGCTTAATAAGGGGTCGCCAGCGCCCACTTGGTCTTCGGGTTGTTCGGGTCGTACTGCACCGACAGGAGCTTTCCGTCCCTCGCGCTCATTAATTGCACGGATAGATCGTATTGATAAATGCGCTGGTTTTGTGTGTAATATGGTTTTATAGTGATTTGTGTGGCCGACGTGGTCACCGTCTTCGACCACGGGTAGGCACCCCCGAATATGTTCTTGGAGCCGACTTGTATGGGCGTGGCGGACAAGGCCCCGGACGAGTGTCCACCCTGCACTTCGAGGGTCATCGTGCTCACGTAGTTGTTCGCGTTCGGGTTGCTCGTCTCCCGGAGCATGGCTACTATTTTGGCGTAAAAGGCACCTTGGGCAAAGTTGAGCATGATGGTCTTCGAACCCGTGCCCAACTCGAAAGAGGTGGAGTAAAACTTGCTCGCGACGTTATCATCGCAGAGGATGGCGCCACCGACCACGTGGAGGGCGGTCTGTGGGTTGGCGATACCGATACCCAAACCCGCGGAGGCACCGAATTGGATGGAACCACCGAATGAAATGTTCGACGTGACGTTGAGGTCACCCTTCACCGTCATGGAGTTCGTCAGTGCATTCTCGGGGTTGACGAAGATGTTCCCCGTTGTGTCGAGGTAGATGTTCCCCGTGGAGGAGGCCGTCTTGAACTCGACAAAGCTGTTCCCCGTACTTGTCTCGAACCGAGGCTTTGCGTCGTACAAGTGCAAACCCGTGTCCGGGGCGGTGGTGTTCACCCCAACCCTGTTCTGGTTGGTTATGGTGAGCACGTTACTCTCGATGGAGTTGTTGGCGGTCGCGAAGATGAGACCGGCCCTGGAGTTCTTTATGGAGTATCCGCGAATCATCCCACCGTACCCGTTCTCCGTCCACACGCGAACGCCCGTGGCCTTGGAGCCCGTGCTCGGCATGTCGGATTGGATCGTGAGCACGTCCACGTTGGTCGTCTCTTGTGTGTAGCAGTGCACCGTCGTCGAGGGATTGGCCGTCCCCAAGCCCACGAACGCGTTCGAAGCGACTCGTATGGCTTCGTCTCCACCCCCGGCGAGCACGATGGTGTCGTAGTTGGAGATGGACTCGATGACGTTCTGTTGGGACGTCGACTCGGAGTACATGAACATCTTGGTCGTGCTGATCCTGCTCTCCGCGGCGTCCAACTCCGGGACGCGAATCTCCCCTTTCACGTACAGGGACGTCTTGTTGTCGGCGTTCACCTCGTCGGCGTAATCCATGTTGATCATCACCCGTCGCTCGTCCGTGATGGTCATCACCGGCACGAGGGTGTCACCGTTGGCGTCGACGTCTTCGCGGTAATCATCAAAGGTCGAGGTGCTGTTGACGTCCGATGGGTAGGTGTGGAAGACGTGCCTGGCGGCGACGTGCCTGATTTGATCCGGACCGTCGGTACCGCCGGTCTCCGCACCCTTGAAGATGAGAAGCTCGGACTTACCAGTGTTCGTGTACTCGCGCTCTTCGAGGAAGGTGTGGAAGAAGGACCGACCCGTGGCGTCGTTGTACAAATCTTCCTGGCTCTGCTGGTTGAAGTTCAGACCTTGGAAGGCGAGGAAGTGACCGACGCGGACGTCACCGGCCACCGTGCAGTACAGTGGGGTTTGATCCGTGCCTATACCGACGTTACTGTTCGCCCCGGAGATGTACAGGGACGTCGACTCGACGTTACTCACACTGAAGGCGTTACTCGTGATCCGGAAGTCTTGGGTGTCGTTGGAGTTGTCCACGCCCACTGTCCACCCGAAGTAGTTGGGTGCGATGTCCGGGTCGTTGATGCTGTAGGACGAGAAGGCGTCGCCGCTCTCTTTGTCCGTGAGCATCATCGAAATGGCGTCGACCGCGGTCGATCCGGTCTTGATCCCGTGCACCAACAAACCGTTCGTCAAGGGATTGCGCGCGCCCTCGGCGACCATCTCCAATTTGCTACTCGGTGATTGGGTGGAGATGCCGACCCGTCCGTCCGAGCGGATGGTCATGACACCCACGCTGTCGTACGCGTTGTGGGCCATGTTAATGTCCAAGCGCGTCCTCGAGTTCGCACCCGATGTGTACTTGAGCAATTTAAAGTCCACGCGCTGACCGTAGTTCGTCCCGGCCCCTTGCCTGCACAACTGGAGCACGTGTTCCGGGCTTGTTGTCGTCGACACCGGGCTCGTGATGGCCATCGGGGCGTTGTGGGTGAAGGTCCCGCGCTGGACCACTTGTGGGTTGACGAACACGGATCCACCCGACGTTTGGAAGATGCCCTCGGGTTGGGTGCTACCCACGCCCACCCGACCGGTGTCTTTAATGGTCAACCTCGTCGTCACGGACGCGCCCGACGTCGTGGCGATGTTAAAGCTCCCACCAGACGCCAGTCGGTGTTGGAAGTGTGACGAACCCGTGGTTTGGTCGGTGTACAGTTGGGAGCTCACGTTGGACTGGCTGAAGGTGTTCCCGAGGATGAGGACGTTCGACCCTGTGACGTGGACGTTCCCGCCCACGGTCATCCGGTTCACCGGGAAGGCGTTGTTCACACCGATGAAACCGTCCGCGTTGATTCGCAACCGTTCGGTGTTCTTGGTCTTCATGATGATGTGCTGGGCGTCCGTCTGCCCGGCGGAGATTTGAATCGTCGACGTGTTTGCCTCCAAGGGACCAGCCTTGAGGATCAACGCCCGGAAGTCGTTATCCACCCCGGTGTCGTTGGCGTGAATGGTCACCTGGCCGGTCGATCGCATGAAATAGTCGGTGTCGTCGTCCACGCCTCGGGCACCGCCGATGCGAATGTTGCCGGCGACGTGTAATTTCTCGTCCGCCAAGGTGGTACCCACACCCAAGTTGGAGGTGACGAACGCATTCTCGGTCATCGTGTTCCCATGGACCATCAGGGCGGTCGGGAACCTGGACCTGTCCGCGTGGACGTGAAGGACGTCCCCTATGCACAGACTGTGTCCCTCGTCCGGGTTGGTGTTCGCGATGATGATCCGGTCGGTGGTGTACAAGTTTGAAAACTGGGCGTTCCCCGTGACGTCGAAGACGTAATCCGCCGTGTCACTGATCACCACGTTACTCCCCAAGTTGAACGAGTGACCAACTGTGATCCTTTCGCTGTACGTGTTCCCGTTCACGAAGAGGACGTTACTCCCGACGTCGTTCGCCCACAAGTTGCTGCCGATTGAAAAGTTAAAGTCTGGGTTTGCGTTGGCGACAGCCAAACGGGAGGAGCTGTACAAAGTCCCGATCACGCTCACGTTGATCTCCTCGCTCGTCGGGATGATGGTCTGGTCGGCGGGGCCGTATTGGGTTCGACCCAAGATGAGCTCGTCCTTCGGACCGTGGATGTAACCGACGAAGACGTTGGACTCGTTGTATTGGTGGTAGACCAACGCCGTGTCGTTGTCCGCGCCCCCACCGACACCCATCTCGATGATGCTGTCCGTCGTCGATGAGTTGGTGTAACTCACGTAGGTTGGGTTGTCACTCACGTGGAGGTTCCCGAAAATCTGAACGTTACCGAAAGCCACCAACTCACCGCGCTTGGTGAGGTTACCTATGGACACGTTCCCGGCGAACACGGCGATGTTCGACCCGGTGTCGTTGAACTCCAAGTTTGAACCGAAAGACAAACCCTCACTCGCCGTCACTTTGGTCGCCAAGAGGTTCCCGTTCACCACCAAGGCGTCCGTGGCCGTGCCTGTCCCGTCTATGATGACGTTACTCCCCACCTGCAGATCGTGCGTGGCGTAGATGTTCGACGCGCGGAACCGACCGTCCACACCCGCCGTGTTCGCGTCCTCCCCGGCTTGAAGATCGACGAAGAAGTCCGCGTCCCCAACCTCGAAATCGTAGTTCGGGTTCGTGGTCTTGATACCGAACTGCTCCTCGACGAACATTCGCGCGAACTTGGCACCTTCGTTCACCGTCAAACAGATGTTCTCGCCGTCATCCATGAACAAGGATTGGCCCATTTGGAACGAGTGCTCTGGATCCAAAACATTGATACCGATGTTGGAGGTGAGGACGTTGGAAGCTTCGAGATCTGCAGTCTTGATGTTATCTAGCAGTTGCGAGGTCTGTTCTTCCACGGACTGTGGGTCAATCCGCGTGATGAAGACTTGGTCATAGCGTACTGTCCGCCCCATGCCCTTCTAACTTTAGTAAGGATAAAAATCACGACGCATACAACAAACCAGCCATGCCATCCTTTATGACCAGGCAGTTCCACGACAGGGCGTAAATCCGAAGATCACTGTTCGGCTGGTCGATGCCCTTCTCCACCCCGCGAAGGTTGAGCTGGGCCGACGACAGACGACTGAAGTTGACGCTCCCTGAACTCTTGTACTCACTCGCTTGGTACTGGAAGTGATAGCAGTAGAAACGTGTAAAGTACGCGCACTCATTCTCGTTGTCCCAATCGATCTTCCCGTACTTGCTGTGGTAGTAGTTTTGAACGACGTGAAAGTACATCGGCGACATCTTCTCCACGAGAGCAACGGAGTTGAGGAGGATGTCACCCTCGAGGAAGGTCAAGCGATCGTTCACGTGATCGGTGTTGGTGGCACGGTATCCCCAAAACAAAGATCGAACGGGATGGTTCAACACGGAAAGGTCGATGATGTTATCGCCCCCGGATTGGGTCACGTTGTTGACCACGTTTGACAATGGAACTTGCATCGCTTGGGTCTGGTGGATGGCCAAGGTGAGGGGCTTCTTGATCATCTCCTCCCGCTCCTTCGTGTCCAACCAGATGTACTTGGCGTAACACCGAGCCTGTCGCTCCACCGGGGTCAGTGTCGCCACGTGGGCCAGGTCCAGGTTAACCCTGATCTCCACTTGATGGAACTGGAGGTTACACATCGGAAGGAAACCATTGTCGTTGAAGAAGAAGTGGAGGGGCACGAAGTTTTCCGTCGCCTGGCTCACCTTGTTGCAAAACTCCTGTTCCTTGGTGTACGTGTCCGCGAGATAGTGCGGCCAGACGTCCGTGAGGTACTCGAACGGGTGCGAATCGATCTTCACCCCGCCGATGTACAGGTCGATGGTGCTGTTGTAAAACAAGTTGCTCGCGATGAATTTACCCTCGAACCACACCGACGTGACCAAGTCGGCGTCGGGTGGGATGATGATACTCATGTCCGTGTCCGAGATCGTCTTCAGGTACCTTGGGGCTTGGGCGAAATTAGTGGTTCTCGTGAACCTTTGACGAAACAGAGATGTCGTTGAGTCGTTATTAATGAAATGCACATCCTGGATGCCCCTGGAACTAAGAGCGACCAGGCTCATTACTACTACCATATTCAGATTTTAATCAGGCACGTACCGCGAGGCACGTCTTCGTCCTTGTCCGCGCCACCGCCATCACCGTGCACGACAAAGTTCCCTTGGCGGTACACCTTCATCCTTTTGTAGAACATCGCACTCAGGATGGACCACTTGTCGTGGATGTCGTAGATTCGAGGATTGTTCACCTTGCCCGGTGTCTCCCTCATGCATCGGCCGATAGACTGGACGATGTCACTCTTGGGCGTGCACAGGACCACGGTGTCCAGGCTGCTTATGTCCAACCCCTCGTGCGCTTGACTGAACGTCGCGAAGATTATTGGTTTTTTTGCGCTCTCCTCCAACTGTTCGGGCTTCATCCCACCCATGTACAATCCGCTGGTTTTCGGGAAACACTGGTGGAGCATCTCGCAGTGCAGACGCCTATCGGACAGGACCAAGACGTGACGTCCCGGGGATATCTTCTTGATGAGCTTGACGAGCATCGCGTTCCGCTCTCTGTGTTCGACCAACTCCGTGATCATGCTCACCAAACTCAACTTCCCATTCCTCGTCGTCGGCGGTGGGCCACTGAACATATCCGTCTCGAAGACGATCGGGAAGACCTCCACCCCCTCCCTTTTCTGTTCCACGGCGAAGAAGATGTCCCCGAGGAAGTGAAGCATCACCTTGCTCAGTCCATCCTTCCGGTGCGGAGTCGCCGACAACCCGAACGTCCACCGGACACCACCCAACTTGAAGAGGCTCTGACTGAACACCTTAGCGCAGATGTGGTGACACTCATCCACGATGAGACAACCAACCTTGTCGAAGGCGTCCGAGGGGTACTCCTTCGAACTGAGACTCTGTAACATCGCGATGACAAAGTCCGCGTCCGTCTCAACCTTGTCCTGTTGCACCCGCCCGATGGTGGCCCCGGGGCAAAATTGTCGGATCCTTTCCTCCCACTGGGTGGCCAAGAACTCCTTGTGGACGATGACCATCGTTCGAAGGCCGATCTTCGCCGCGATAGCCAAGCTCACCGTGGTCTTGCCGTACCCACACGGGAGGCTGATGAGTCCACCCCGCTGAGGCGTCGCCAGAGCCTTCTTAAAACACTCGACCTGGCAGGTGGTCGTGCGGAGCTTACCGACAAATTCGCAGGCCATCTTAGCTGGCTTGGGTCGTCGGTCTTCTCGAGGTGGTCCAAATTTACTAATTCCGTAGTGTCTTGGAACGCACACTGTATCCTTAGATGCTCGATAAATTCTAAAAGACGGTGGAAGAAAGGGGGTGTACTCATTGTTCACCTCTGGTCTTACCGTGAGTTCTTTTTTTACCGCAGCGACGTCGGGGATCTCCTTCGTCGCTATGACATAGCCTGACCGCGTGAGCATTGTTTCATACACGCCTTTACGTTTTAAGAGCCTTCAGGGCGGTGAGGCCGACCGCACCCGCACCCTTGGCCACGCCCAGGACCCCACCGGTCGCGTAGGACGTTCCAATCTGGGTGAGCATCGCCGGCACCGCCTGGTACATCTGGATGGTCCTCTGCTTGCTCGTGGAATACCGCTCAGCCATGACGTACAGGACCAAGGAACCGACCACCGGGGCATACCTCTGGAGTTGGGTGAAAATGTAATCGAGAACTCTCTTCGAACGACCCTCGAGCTTTTTGTACGGGAGCACGGACACCAGCGACAGGATCACCATGGCCAAGTAGCTCATCCCCGCGCCCGCCATCGACAACCCCTTCTGCGTGTTGTTCAACTGGTTGCTCATGAAAAACTCGTACCGCAGTTGGGTCTCCGTGGGTTTCGCACCCATCAAACTCAGGAACCACGCCACCTTGCCTTCCTTGGGGTTGGACAACACCGGTCGAAGGTAGGGGATCTTACGCACGTGGTCCAAGACTTGCCGGTCCATCAAGGTTGGGTTTTGGTACAGTTTGTAAACGACGAACAGAACCGAGAGGGTGTAGATGGCCTTGGCAATCTTACCCTCCACGATGAGCGATCGAATGTGATCCGCCGTCTTCACAGCCTCCGCCTTCATCTTGTCCATGAAGGACTTGCTCGCACCCTTCACCTTGAGTTTGGGCATGGCCTTGTCGATGAGGGCCGTCTTGCTCTTGGTCTTGATCGCATTCTCCGTGTCGTTGCGGAGGTTGAACGGGGTGTTGTTGGCGTTGAAGAAGATGTTTTCCAACTCATCCTGTGCGTTCACGAAGACGTTGCGGCGCCGGCGAACCTTCTCCTTCTTCACACCATTGACGATGTTCCCGACGATGGCGTTCGCGTTTTGGATCTTCACCTTGGTGCTCGCCTTGTTTACCGCGTTTCGCAACTCCTCGACACTGAGCGCGACTCTCTTGCCGTTGACATTCTTCGTGACACGTACCTTAAGGCGCCTCGCCTTTTCCTTCAAACGCTGAAGCTCAGCCATATATCCTCATGCTAGATTAAAATCCTTAAAGGCATCCACCATGGGGATGTATATAAGATGGCCCAACTCATCGTTAAGGAGAACATCACCAGAACCCTAAACCAGATCGAGGAAATGACGCGGGAGATCTACCGCCTGGAGGGCGTCCTCCGCGTCTTCCAGGGACTTAAGGAGAGTGGTGTGGAGACCATCGATGTCCCCGACGACGAACAACCAACCGACTAAGCACACCACATCATCATGGATCCATAGTTCGTGGCCAGTGTCTTCTTTCCAGGTTCAACAACTTTACGTAAGTTTGAGTTTTTGTAAAAGTTCTTCGCGTACGAGTTCAAGTGCGTCTTCCTGTTTAAAGAAGAAACAGACCGACGTGAGCAGTCGAGATCGCGGGTCAGCCTGAATCCAAACTTCTTGTAGTAGCCAACCACGTGACGCAGGGAAGACAAGACGATGCCCGGAGAATCGATCGTTCGAACGTACCTCTTGAGGGCCGTGATCATCGCCGAACCCGTCGGTTCCGACTTGTTGCTTCGCGTTCGCCTCGACAGACCGCGGCACACGACATCAATGTACAAGTGCCCACTGGGCATGACCATGATAGACGCGAACCCTCTGAGAGCGCCGCGCACGTTATTCTTGTATTGGTCGTAGGCGAGCACGAGAAGATCCGCGTTCCGCACGCTCTGACGCGCGTACGCGGGTGAGACCATGCCGCGACAGAGACTGGTCGATCTCAAGATTTCGTCCGATTTATACGCAAATAGTTTCGTGTCCGCAGATCTATCTATTATTTCTACGTCGTTCACGTTCACGTTCATCTTGTAATAACTTAGATTTGATTTTCCCGGTCGACACCACTTAAGCACACTCATGTTCAGCGCCCAACACGTCGTCCTCACCGTCAAGGGTGAACACCTCCTGACACGCGCGTGGGGTGGATCTCTCACGAACACGTACGTACGACCCTACCTCTCTGACCGCTGCACCCTGGCGCTCACTAAGGGGCGAACCATCGTCATGCATCCGTACGGGGATGAGAGCCTGGGGAGGCCCATGAACTTTGTCGTCGAGGAAATCATAGGCGGAGATTCGTTCGATCCCGACAGGACGACCGTGCAGATACGCTCAACGATCGCCACCAACCCGTGGTTGGAGTACTACAGAATGTTCCGCGACTCCCCCGAGTTGCCGTACATCCGACAGAAAGTCTTGGATTACGTCAACCTCTCCGGAGACCACTACACGCTCCATGTAATTGAACAAGATACGCCATAATTCGACGCATGCCAAACCGCCCGCGCCCACGTGCCTGGACCGTCGAGGAACACAACCTGTTCCTCGACGGACTCAAAGCCTTCGGTCCTTCTCACTGGAAAGAGATCAGTCTCTATTACGTGACGACGCGCACGCCCACGCAAGTCGCATCCCACGCGCAGAAGTACTTCCTCCGCATCAACAAGAAGCGTGAAAGCGGGCGGATGTGGAAGAAGAAGAGTATCTTCGACACTGCGTCGCCGACGACGCCCCTGTCACCGTTGGAGTCGGGTGATGAACAAGAGGAAGTCTCTTCCGTACGCCACCAACCGGTGATGTACCCGTTCCTAGATCCAACCACCTTCTGGCACGCATACTACGGGTGGCTCCGGATGAACATGAACGTCGTGCACCGACCGATCCCCACTCGAGGGGCCATAAGGTCTATTTAAAGCTGTTGTTGTATCTTCCCTTAAGGGATGCGCGTGTTGGCCGTCGACATTGGTTGGCACAACATGGGCTTAGTGCTCGCAGAGACCCCACTTAAGGGGCCCGATGTTAAAGTAGAGTTTTTTAAGAAAGTAAGCCTCGCAGATTACAAAGACCTCGGTGAATCTAATGACATCGTGAACCTCGTGCCACTTTTCGTGGACGATCACCACTTCATCTTTGAAAGCGCGGACGTCATCCTGATCGAGCGACAGCCACCCTCCGGATTGACAGCCATCCAAACGCTCCTCCACTACATCCTCTCGAGGGAACACAAGAAGAGGGTGATCATCATCTCACCCAATTCCCTTCACGTGCACTTTGGTATAAGCCACCTCAGCTACGAGAAGAGGAAGGAGAGAACCGAAGCCATCCTCGCGCGACACGTCAATCTCGACGACATCCCGGGAGATCGCAAACACGACATTGCCGACGCCATGTGCATGATACTGTACTACAACTTCGAAAATGGGGTGCACTTTTTTGATCGTTTTAAATTCAAACTGTGATAATGTAATAAAATCTCAACCCAAAGTAAAACATGGCTCGGATGTCCAAACTCAACAAAATTATTCGCGGGGTGTCACCCAAGGAGGCCGCGAAGAGGCAACTCGCCAGGAAGAAAGCTCTGGCGACGCAAAGAAAGATGAATAAGTTGGCAACGAAGAGTGCCCTTCTTGATGAATTGAGGAAGATCAAACTCATCGAGAAGAAGATGAAAAATGCTAAACGTACACTCGCTGCTATAAAGATTCAACGAGCCGTTCGAAAGCGACGCGAACACATTCGACGTGAGATGACTCGTCTCATGAAGAAATCATAGCATCGTGGCAGCTGCGAAGGCGACAATGACGACACACACACCCGATCCCACCGCTCCGACCCCTATCGCCGTTTTGTCGCCGGAGGAACCTCCACCACCACCTGTATTATCGTCCGTCCTTGAACCACCCCCGATTTGCGAGCCGTCATTCATGTCTTGATCACATACCACATTGATACCAACATCCTTTAAATTGCCTCGGATGTTGATGTCAGGGATGCACACTTGAAGATTCATTTCACAAGCATCCGAACCACTCGGTTTGAAACGCGTACCACTCGTGCACACGTTGTTCCGACAGAATTTTCTTTCCTCGAGCTGTTGACGAGCACCCCCACTCAAAGTGTCCGGAAGGTCACTTAGGAGTTCATTGTGTTTTTGATTCACACCAGAACACCCAGCAAATTTTCTGGCGTCAGTGCGGTTACATTTACCCTTGTAGGCGTTGTAGCACGCACAGAAATCGTCCCATGGACCACCTAAGTCTGCATCTTCACAATAAGCGGCAGCGATCCGCTCATACGCTTCCTTGCCAAGTGATTCTGTCGAACAGGCTGTGGTCTTCACCTGTTCAGGGTTGGCTTCGCAGTACGTGACCGCCCTACCCTTGGCCGCGGCGTCTCCCAGCCTTCCCTGTAAGTACCCAAAACACGTTTGACCATCCGAACTCACAACCTTGTTCAAGTTGTTGACGTCTTCACAGAAACCACCGGTCGACGCGGCGTATGGTCCATCTCTCAATTGCGTTTCTTCACCCACGAGCACTTGATCCCAAGGTGAAAGGCCATAATGACACTCAGGGTGCTCTTTGTCTATGCGGTGCATATCTTGCAATTTTTCGCTTGTCAAAGCTTCTGTGACCTCACACTTACGCAACCAGCCGCCTCCGCTGCCGTAATAACCACAATAGTTATAATGTCCCAAGTACCATATTTGAGAGTCGCTATTGTATTTGCAATCTGATTTAGGATATTTTGAAACTTTTCTATTGCCACTCCACGAATAGTCGTTCTGGCTTCCAAACCCACTACAGTCACACTGTTCACCCGGTGGTGACCCGTTGTTATACCTTGTGAAAAAGTATACCATGCCTACTAGTATTGATTGGTATTTTTTTTTACATCATCGTGGCAGCTGCGACGGCGATAACGACGACACACACACCCGATCCCACCGCTCCGACCCCTATCGCCGTTTTGTTGCCTTTATTTTTTGACCCAGAATCGGAGGAACCTCCACCACCACCACCTGTATTATCGTCCGTCCTTGAACCATCTCCTATTTGCGAGCCGTCATTCATGTCTTGATCACATACCACGTTGATACCAACATCCTGTAAATTGCCCCGGATGTTGATGTCAGGGATGCACACTTGAAGATTCATTTCACACGCATCAGAACCGCTCGGTTTGAAACGCGTACCACTCGTGCACACGTTGTTCCGACAGAATTTTCTTTCCTCGAGCTGTTGACGAGCACCCCCACTCAAAGTGTCCGGAAGGTCACTCAGGAGTTCATTGTGTTTTTGATTCACACCCGAACACCCAGCAAAGTCTCTGGCGTCAGTGCGGTTACATTTACCCTTGTAGGCGTTGTAGCACGCACAGAAATCGTCCCCTGGACCACCCAAGTCTGCATCTTCACAATAAGCGGCGGCGATCCGCTCATACGCTTCCTTACCAAGTGTTTCTGTCGAACAGGCTGTGGTCTTCACCTGTTCAGGGTTGGCTTCGCAGTACGTAACCGCCCTACCCTTGGCCGCGGCGTCTCCCAGCCTTCCCTGTAAATACCCAAAACACGTTTGACCATCCGAACTCACAACCTTGTTCAAGTTGTTGACGTCTTCACAGAAACCACCAGTCGACGCGGCGTATGGTCCATCTCTCAATTGCGTTTCTGCACCCACAAGCACTTGATCCCAAGGTGAAAGGCCATAATGACACTCAGGGTGCTCCTTGTCTATCCGGTGCATATCTTGCAATTTTTCGCTTGTCAAAGCTTCTATGACATCACACTTACGCAACCAGCCGCCTCCACTGGCGTAATAACCACATACGTTCCAATTTGAGTATATTGGAGCGTCGCTATTGTATTTGCACTGTGATCTAGGATAGTTTGAAACTTTTCTATTGTCCTTCCATGAATAGCTGATCTGGTTTTCAAATCCACTACAGAAACACCTGTCACCCTCTGACGTGCTGTTATGCTTTGTGAAAAAGTATACCATGCCTAGTATTGACTGGTATTTTTTTTACATCATCGTGGCAGCTGCGACGGCACCTACGGCGAGTACACACAGCACCGAACTCACCCCCCCGACGACAACTTTATTGACCCCCTTCCCTTCGTCTCCATCGTCTCCACCCGTGCCCGCGCCACCCGTGCCCACGCCACCCGTGCCTCCACCCTGGGTATTTGACTGGTTACACTCGATATTTATCCCGACGTTTTGAAGGTTCCCGCGGATGCGGGCGTCGTTGATGCAAAGTTGAAGGTCAAATCGACACTCGTCCGATCCACTCGGTTTGAAACGACTCGCAGACTTACACACGCTGTTCCTGCAGTATTTTTTCTTGGCGATTTGGTCGCTCGCGTCGTCCGGCAAGCCCCACACCAACTCACTGTGTTTCTGGTTGACGCCCGTACACCCGGCGTAACTGTTGGCGTCGTCGAGGTCACACTTTCCAGCGAACGCGTTGTAGCACGCGCAGAAATCATCCGACTTACCATCACCATCACAGTACGTGGCGGCGACGTTTTCGTACAAATCCGAGCCCAAGCTCGTGCTTGAACACGTGGTCGTCTTGATTTGGTCTGGGTAGTCCTGGCAGTACGTGACCGCCTTCTCTCGGGCCGACTGGGTACCCTCCTCGGTCATGATCTGGGCGAAGCACGTCTGCCCGTTGACGACGAGGTTGAGATTGTTGACATCTTGGCATTGACTAGATACCATATCCCTACTAAGATGTCATATATATATTTTACTTGATGTACTTGATGATGGTGTCCAACTCCTCTTGGGTCATTTGCTTAGCCTTGGCCCTGTCTTTAATGGCCTGCTCGTTCTGGTACTTTTCTTTACGGATGGTCCACGCGTAATAAAGAGCCAATGCGACCGCGACGGCGATCAAGGTGCGTCCTCTGGTGATATTCATTATTACCTTAAGGTTTACAAAAAAACATGACTATACGTCACTTCCGGACGCACCCATGGCGGAAAGTGTGTGCTGCTTCATCGATTGCAAACGCCAAATCACCGGTTCGGGCAACAACGCCCAACCCATGTGCACGGGGAAGTGTTGCGACCGCTGCAACGCGGAGCGCGTCATCCCGGCCCGTCTCGGGATGAAATCTTTTAAGGGGATGGATCTCCTGAGCGCACTCTCGGATGAATAACTCAAAATCAAGATGTAATACAAGTCAGCAGCGCGAACGCAAGCATAGCCCACCTCCCCTGGATCACGCTCGCCGCATCCTTAAAGTCCTGTCTCGTCTCCGTTAACCTGTCCGTTCGATCCACGGAGTACGCGGACACGAATACGCTCATGACCGCCAAGGCCCCAAGGGGAGTGGCCATCTGATGAGCCGGCCCCATCCCCGTGAGCATCGTGTTTATGGAGCCGAGGAGACAACCGTAGATCGCGCTTTTACCGGCAGTCGCCTCGACGAGTTCGAGTGGGTCGCGTCGTTCGGCGTAACAAGTCCTCCGTCTTCGTCGGGAGGGGCGGACTCGACAAGGTTGAAAATATCTTTGAATACAGCTCATTACTTGTTGTCTAGGAACTTTTTAATTTGAAGGGTTTTCACCTTGTGACTCTCCTCCGTGCAAACGACCGGACAGTCGGGTTTGTAGTTGAGGTCCAAGAATTCGGACGGGTCGACGTTCTTCATCGCCATCACCACGGCGTGACGCTCGTTCGTCTCGTGGGTGGCGATTGGTATGTAATCCGCGGCACCCCACTCTCGGAGAAAGGTGCACAAGGCTCGGTTGTCTCGTGGGAAGCATGGACCACCGTACCCCCAGCCCGCCTTGAGGCACTTGTCGCCTATGCGCGGGTCCGATCCGACAAAGTCAAGGACGTTGTCGGTTTCGTGGTCGTACCCGCTCCTCCACAGGGCTTCTGAAATCATGTTGGCGAAACTGATCTTGGTGGTGATCATGCAGTTCAGGGCCAGTTTCGCCACCTCCGCGGCGGTTGGGGCCATGTAGTGCACCTTGGCGTCTTCCCCGTGGTTTATGCGGAAGAATTCGGAAATCTTCGCGTCCGGTTGGCCACCGACGAGGATATTCTTGGTCGTCTTCTGGTGGTTCACGATGTTCCCCAACTGGATGAAGAGGGGTGAGTAGTAGACGTTCGGCCACTTCTTCATGAATCCCGGTTGGGTGGTGCACGAGACGATGATTCGCTCGTGGCCCTTCTTCACGACGTCTTGGAGCACCCTCTCCAGGTTGGCGTGGTCGTACCCGGCGTAACACGTGGGCGTGTCCACGAGGACGACGCATATCTCAGCCTGTGTGTCGTCCTTGGTCTTGTACGTCACCCTCCCGATGTGTTCTTGGACGCCTGGTTCGGGGCATTCGAACGTGCCGTCCTGGAGGGACTTGACGTATTGCTCATTCAGGTCGATCCCGGTGACGGCGTGTCCCTTTTCCGCGAGGAAAGTGGCGTAGGCCAGACCGACTTTACCAATCCCGATGACGGTGACTAACATTACTAAGGTGACAGAGGCATAAAGCTTTATATCTATTATTCCACAGAGATGGACGTTTATAGGCCGAGTGGTGTCGAAGCCCTTGGGAACCTTTCCTTGAGTTTGGCCACACACTTTCTTCAATCCGAAAACCCGGCGGTGCACGAGGACGTGTACAAGTACGGTCGCGACCGATGGTTGAAAATTGACCGGGTGGTCAAGGATGGCGAGGGCACCATCAACTACAAGGGCGTTCTCAACAGTTTCTTGCACCTGTCGCACCCGGGGATATCAGACAGGATGCGTCAATGCATCCAACCGACGGAGGAGCTCCACGCGCACGTGGACTGGTGTTACGAGAAGGTGAAGCACTGCGTGGCAGCCTTCCACATCAGGATGGGTCTGAACGCCGAGGACAGCGCCAAGTTCGCCCAGTACCCGGCCGCGTCCATGGACGCCGTGGAAGCCATGATTTCCTACGCGAACACCCTGGACAAACCCGTGTACGTGTTGAGTGACAGTGACTCGACCAAGGCATACTTCATGTCCAAGGTCCCCAAGGCGGTGTGTATGGACTTTGAGATTGGCTTCACCGCGTGTGAAAAGTCACAGGTCGAGCGATCGGACGACGACGCCATCAAACGCAGGAATTCATTCACGGAATGGTTCCTTCTGTCAAAGATGCCGGTCATCTACACGACGATGGGTGGGGTCAACCACCGGAACATGATGCCCTACCACGTGGAGGGGGTCTCGTCGACGTTCGCCTACAGTGCCGGGATCTACGGGTCGGTCCCGGTCTGGTATGTCTTCAACGACGGGTGCATCTTCTACCCGAACGGTAAGAGCAAACCGTTCGAGCGACACTTTTGGTCGGATCGTGAAATTGGGAAGTTCATCCTTCTCGACAATCCCACGGACCAGAACAAGGCGTTCGTGGAGCGGCATTTGGGGATGTGGACGGTCGTCGAGGAACTCCCGGACAGGTTCAGGTACGCCCTCAGGTGGTCCGGGGACTGCGAGATGGACGACTTGGACGTCATCCGTCAATGGGTGGTGTCCGGGACGGGGGGTGAACTCCGTCCAGGTCTCACCGGAACAAAAAATGTAAACGTATAGATATACACAGATGGCTGGCGTCCCGTCCTACGCGCAAGTGCAAAAGTTCGCCCAAGGCTTGATCGACCCGGAGATGGGTTTCATGGCCGTGCTCTTCCTCGCCCTCGTCGGTCTCTTCCACATGATCGTCACCTCCATGGGCATCAGCATTTTCAAGAAGTGCGACGCCAAGAAGAATGAGAAGACGTACATCCGAAACAACGAGTTCCAGGTCGTCACTTTGACGTTAGGCTTGGCCATTCCGTTCACCCTCCTCATCAACAAGTTTTTCAAGAACGACGTCCCGGCCTTCTTGGCCATCTTCGGCATCTTGGGTCTCATCAACTCCGCGATGACCTTGGACCTCTCCAAGAAGTGTTCGAACGCGAAAAAGTCCGACGAGACCTGGGCCGGCATCAGCCTCGCGGTCTTCTCCCTCCTCGTTTTGGTCGGCGGCTACGGTGTCACCCGCAAGGCGAAGGGTGCGGTGAACGCGTACAGGGCGTCCAAGACTGCCTAATCTAAATGTAATCTAATATCAGTATGTCCGTGGTACAGACGATACACTTCCTGTTCATGGTCCTGGCCTACGTTGTCCGTAGGGCAGGAACATTTTCACACAAGGAGAAGGTCGAACTCATCGAGCTCGTCTTTCACGCCGCGACTCATCCTCACGACGCAGTAAAATTTTATTTAGCAGGTACAGATTCACCCCCAGGCCGAGCAGTGCGTACGTGCTCGAGAGGTTTACCCCGCCCTTCCTGAACTCGTAAATCACCCACAGACTGCTGACGAAGACGGCGAGGCTGATCTCTTGGAGGTCTAACTTCTCCGTGGCCCTGTTCACGCTCGCGAGGAGTTGGATGAAGCCGATGGTGAGCGCCACGGTGAGGATTGTTCCGTCGACATCCATGTGCTATATGCGAGTGAAAAAAATCTGGGTAGGGATTACAACAACATAATGGATAACATCCTCAAGGCACACGAAGGCGTCGTCGACACGAAGCACCTCTTGTCCGTCGTCGAACGCATCAAGAGTCAGTACCTCCACGACGGTTTGCAACAAACCGACATCCCGGGGATTATCTCCATCCTCATGGGTGAGACCTCGAAGATCAAGAAGCTCAGCGGGCCGGAGAAGAAGCGCTTGGTCAAGTCCATCCTTTTCCACCTCATCGAACAAATCGAAAAAGGCGAGACCGACACCGAGTTGGAGACCTTCCTCAAGAAGCTCGCCGACCCGATCATCGACGCGGGTGCGCAACTGATGAAGCTCAAGAAGCTTAAACTTTTCGCGTGTTGCATGAAGTAAGATGTTCCCCGATCTCAAAACGATTGTAGACTACAACGTGTACACGGTCCACGATTTACAATTGTATAACAAAGGCTTGCTCAAGCGACGACACGTGTCCAGAAACAGAACGTGCGAGGCGTGTCACTACGTCTACCGCGAGACCTCGGTCTCGTGCGACAACTGCTTGGGTTTGGTCTCTATGATGAGTCCCAAGGCTGACTCCAAATCGTTGTGAGTCGTCTTCAAGGGTTTGGGTCGTTTCAGCTTTAAGGGCTGGTTCGGTACGTCACTCTTCTTTATTTCCTCCATCTTAAACTTGTTCGGTTGGGACAAGTCGTCGGTGGTGGCAATAGAGGCACTGACGGTGTCGATCTTTTTGGGTGGTTCGACGTCCTTCGCTGCGCCCTCGCGAAACTCCTCGATGGTCATGTCACCCCCGAAGACTTTGAGGTGATACCTCCACGGCGCCGGACGCACTCGTCCGATCTTGTTGTACATCCTCTTCCGCATGATGATGATGTTAGACGAGATGACTCCACCGCGGGTGATCCCGTACTTGTCTATGGCGTACGCCTTCATGCACGACCAGCTGCAGAAACACCCCGTCGTGCTGAACCTGTTTCGTAATTCATCGTATTTGTAAGGCAAGGCCAATTGCTCACCCTCGAACGGGTGCACGCACCACCAACACCACGTCATGTCTGAAAATCACATGGGTGTCGTCTTTATACCGAAAAGTAAACGATGGCACCTATGACTATAAGGAGGCAAAAGACAATCACGATGAGAGTGATCATCATCACCGGGTCTTCGGCGACGCCGCTGTCATCGTCTTTTTTCCGTCGATCGATCATCCATTGGGGCATCGGTGGGATCTCCTGCTCGTTCCACTGTTCCCAGTCGATCTCCGGGAAGTCGGTGTCGACGCAACCGCGGATGACGTCCGAGGTCGAGGACTCCTTAAGGTTATACACATTGTCACAGATGGTGACACTCTTCGGACACGCGGGCATGGACTTGGGTACGAACTGATCCGCTTCGCACACGCGCTTCCTACAGTGTTTGTTGTTCACAAGGATGTCGTACCCTTCCTGACCGATGGCGTCTTCGTCCGCCAGTAAGGGATCGATGGAAACCATCGGGCACGTCGCCGCGTTGGGGTTGTCGCTGCACTTGGTCGGGTGGAGGACGTTGTAGCACCCACACCACCACTTCTTGTGATTTCCCTCTGCCTCACAATACGTCGTCGCCATCTCTTCGTACAGGGTGTCCCCAACGGCCGATCGCCGACACAGGTTGTGATTGTTCTCCAGGCGGTACTCGTCCTCGAGAAGGCAGAAGTCTCGGCGGATGGAATTGTCCGTGTCCAAGTCGTAACACTTGACGTCACCCCAACTGATCGTGTCCTCGTACCTCCCGAGTTTGTCGTGATTGCAGTACTTCACCTTACCTTCGTCGTACAACTGCTTCGCCTGGTCTTTGTACGTTTGGTCCCAATCTTTGGTAGACCACTGTTCCCACTTGAGCAGGTCACCCTTGGAGAAGGTCTCCATGTCATCCATTTTGGCTCGGCAGTGATCGTACCCACCGTCTTTGGTGAGGTCGCACGGGTCTTCTTCTTCTTCGGCCATCTACCATTTACAAAGATTTTATGTATTCTCGCATGTACGACTTCACCCCTTCGGTCAAGACGCGCACTGCTTCTTTTTCGTTGTACTTGATCCCCGCATTGTCCAGCATTGAGATGACGAACCAAGGGTTGATCTTCTCATTCTCACGTATGTACTTGTAGATCGGTGACTTCGGGTCCAAGTATTCCTTGGTTCGGAGCCAATACAAGATGACGACGACGGCGATGGCAATCAAGACGGCGTTCAATCTCATATGTCTCATGTGCTCATTTTTTTTCTCAGCCAGGATTAGTACCAACAATGGGAGGAGGCAAACAGCAAACCATCGAACAATTTTTCTCCTTCGATGTCGTCTCCAAGAACCTTTATGAACAGACCACGAAGAACACATCGCGCGCGGTCGCGTCCCAAACCGGAATCAACCGCTTGAAGATAGTCATCTCCGGTAACAACATCGGCTGTGACATTAACGTCAATCAGTCTGTCGATGCGCAGATGCAGACGGACACATCCGTCGTCGCCGAGTTGATTGTCGAGAACAAAGCCCAAATCAACAACGACCTTCAGGCGGCTATGGAGGCGAACATGGACTTGGTCACGGAGATGGGGAACTTGGAGTTCGGGAACGAACAAAACCTCAAGCAGACGATGCGGACCCGTCTGGAGAACATCATCGAGCGGACCATCACCACTGAGAACGTTTCGGAGGCTTTCGGCGAACAGGTCGCGATCAACCGCGGTGAGCTCATCATCCGCGGGAACATGGACTGCACCTCGGGTTACGGTGGCATCAACTTCTCACAGGACATCACGATGCAAATGGGTATCAAGGCGACTTTGGACATGCTCAAGACGGCCATCACCAACGACGAGATGACGAATAAGATCAAGGCTGCCGCGGACGCTTCGGTATCTCAAGAAAACAAGGGGATCGCCGACGTCGTCAAGTCCTTCGGTGCCTCGTGGATCGCGCTCTTCGGCCTCTGCATCATGGTGTTCGCGACCTTGGCCGTTCTGGGGATGTCCGGGGGTGGCGGTAACAAGCGCGGTGGTGGTGGCCCTGGCGCCGGACGGGTCCCGACCGGTAAGAAATTCTAAACTTAAAGTGAACGAGAGAATGTACTTTAAAGGATGCTCTTAAGCATCGACGTTGGCATACGTAACTTGGCCATGTGTTTGCTGGACGAGGAGACAAAGACGATCACCCAGTGGGACGTGAGCGGCGTTCCGCCCGAGAGTGACGACGGTCTCTTTGTCAGTCTCCGCAAGCACCTGGACGACAAACCGTGGGTTCTCGACGCGACCACGATCCTTATAGAGAAGCAGCCGGACCGGAACAAGAAGATGGTGAGTGTGATGCATTTCCTTCAGAGTTATTTCATCATCAAGGTTCCATGCAGCGAGACCATCCTTTATGACGCAAAGTACAAGATCCCGGACATCGTGGGCGCTGGGAAGGTTCAGTACAACAGACGGAAGAAGGCGGCCATCGAACGCGCGCGTCAGTTCATCGCTGACACCCCGTCAAACAATCACTGGATCCCCGTGTTCGACGCGAGTCGGAAGAAGGATGACCTCGCGGACACCGTCATGCAGGGGCTGAGCTTCATAAACCGGGTCGAACCAAGGGTCGCGGCCACCAAGAAGAAGGCGACGAAGAAGATCACCGCGCGCCGACCGACGGAACACCAGAAATCCACAAAGTACAGCAAGAGCAACTTGGCTTACCTGTGGAAGAATAAACTTCCGTGCGAGGCCTTGGAGGAGAACAAGCGCTTTATGAAGGACATTAAAAGGTACTGGAGGTCGTTGGATGACTTCATTAAAGATTTGGAACCACACTAGACAAAGGAAAATGTTCACCGTGAGCAAGAACGTCCACGTCGTCCCGGTCTACGCCGGTCGCAAGAAGGAACTCAAGAAGTTCCGCAAGTTTGGTAAGAAACTCCTGAAGGATCGACAATCGGACTTCGAGCGCATGGGTGACCGAATGAAGGACATCGCGCGAGAGGAAGAGCGTCGAACCAAGGAGCTCCTCCGCGAGCACCGGGAGTTTTTCGAAAAGGACCGAGAGGTGCCCACCATCCCCGGTGACGCCGCTATCGATTTTTTCGATAGGCAAAAGTGAAGTAGACCGCACCCAAAGCAAACAGTGTAAATAACATCTTATTATCCTGCTCAACCGCAACCATCGCGCAGAGGATGCTGTACTGTGCGAACCTCACCTCCCGTCTCGCCCGATCGATCTGTCTCTTCATGGCGGATCGACTCCTCTCGAGACCAGCCACCGCGGTGGAGATGTTGGCGATCGTCGTCGGCATCTGCGCAGCCGTGCTCACGTAAGACTTGACGTCAACGACGTCTTTGATTTTGTCCTTAAGGATGGGTTCGAGGTAGGTGTAGTAGTTGAAATCCTCGTCCAACTGTTTGGCCTGTCCCTCGACGAGGGTGAAGGCTTTGGCGAGGTAGATGAAATTCGACGGGAGCAGGAAGGGTTTGGTTTCCGCCAGTTCCAAGAGGATGTCGTCTTGGAGGATGGTGTCGGTGAGGTTTTTAATGTCCACACTCTCGAGGTACTGGAGGATGGCCTCTAGGAAGATTTCAATGTCCGCCTGATCTGCGGTGGGGATGATGATCCTCAACCGGATCAAGGTTTCGACAATCTTTTTGGTGTCCTTCTTGAGGATGTGTGACAGGATCTCGAGGCACCCGTCCATGAGTTCCTTCTCGATGGTGACCATCAGTCCGAAATCGTAGAAGACCAAGGCTTCGCCGTTGAACCCGAGGTTCCCCGGGTGTGGGTCACCGTGGAAGAGGCCGTCCTCCATCGTCATCTTAACGTAGGCGCGGGTCATCGCCTCGACTAGTTTTTTCCTGTTCACGTGGGGGTCGTCGATCTCGTTCAACTTTTGCGAAGGCACGTACTCCATGACGATCACGTCCTTAGAGCAGTACTCGGTGTACATCTCTGGGACCTTGACCCACGGGACGTTTTTAAAGTTTTCTTTGAACGCCATTCCGTTGTGCACCTCCTTGACGTAATCACTCTCACCGATGAGGTTGGCGATGCTCTCGTCCAAGACGTACCCGTTCCCCGTGCCCGTGTCCACGCCCACTCGTTCGAGAAAGTTGACAATGTCTTTGATGTTATGCGTGTCCATCCGAAGGATGTCCTCGATGTACCTCCTTTTAATCTTTATGACACAGTCCCGTCCGTCACTCAAGGTGGCGCGGTGGACCTGACCGATGCTCGCGCTCTTAAAAGGTTTGGTCTCGAAGTACGACAGTCCACGAGGAAGCATGGAGTAGTCGACGGGATCAGGTGGGCAGGCGTCTTGGAGCAAGGTGAGCTCTTCGCACAATTCTGGTGGGTATATGTCCGATCTCGTCGACACTATCTGCCCCAGTTTGATGTAGGTGGCGCCCAACTTGATGAGTTCGTCCCGGGTCCATCGACCCAACTCCCTCTTGTTCGGCGTCGTCGCATTCTTCCATAGAAATTTACCTGCAAACTTCCACGTCTTCAGTCGCTGCTTGGCCCTGTTCGGTGGGCCCGGAGCTTTCACGGAGACGACCTTGATCATCTTCAACTTACATGCTCAGTACATAAAAAATCTCTCGTAAAAGCAAGAATGCGCGTGCACATCGTCGGTTGCGGTCCGACGGGATTGGCCCTCGCGTGGGAAATCATCCGTGGCACGGGCCACGAGGTGATCCTTTACGACAAAAAGCCCGGTCCGGGTGGTTCGTGGTGGGAACCGAGCGTGGATGAGCGCGACCTACACAGCCATCGGATCGTCTTCCAAAACGCCTACGTCAACACTCGATCAATGTTCGATGAGATGGGGATGGAGTGGTCCGACATTTTCGAGCCGTCCACAATTGGCATGTACGGGGCACTCCTTCCCAAGCTCTCCTTGGTGGATTACGTGACCCTCTCATCCCTCGCCGCGAGAGTTCTCACCAACCCGGAATACTACAAGACTTTGAGTCTGAAGGAGGCCGTCGGTCGCCTGTCCAGGGGTGGGCGGGATGTTTTGCAACACACACCCATGATCATGGACGGCGTGCCGTGGACGAAGATGACGGCGTACGAGTACGTGAAGAGCTTTGACGTCATCGCTCTCAGCCGCCAGTACACCCAAAAAGTTTCCGGCAAGGTCATGTCGGACCAGATGCGTTCGGCCCTCGAGATGGCGGGTGCCAAGTTTATCTTTAACGCCGAGTTGGACAAAGTGACCTACGGTGAGAACGAATACTTGGCCACTTTCAAGGGTGGCGCCAAACCGGTGAAGGATGGAATGATGATCCTCGCCGTCGATCACGCCCAAGCGAAGGCGTTGGTCGGTGACAACTGGGGCCCGAACGCCGTGGCCAAGTTGGACAGTGGTCTGTACGAGGCCATGAACGTGTTGGTTGACTTCGAGGGGGAGGCCCCGGACGTGTCCTTCTTCGAGGCCGTGATGGACACCCGGTGGAACATCATCCCCGCGCGGTTGGCGGACAAGAAGACCCTATCGTGCGTGATCACGGAGTTGACGAGCGAGGTCTTGCGCTCACCACCGGAGGTCATCAAGCGTGAGGTTGTCAAACAGTTGGGACTCACCGGTGTGAAGGACGTTCGCATCGCGTGGGGGTCACAATGGGACGAGGCCAAGGGGTGGTCCTTCACGCAAAGTTCAGGGGCGTACGGATTGTTGGGTCAGGTCCCGTACTGGGGTGAGTGCCCACACGTCGCCCTCGTGGGGATGATGTCCCCGAGGGACACACCCTTCGCGTCCATAGAGAGCGCCGTCGAAGTGGCGCGGAAGTTTTGTCACGAGGAGTTCGGCACGCGCGCACCCCTTCGACCCGTCCTCCTCACCCACGCGTTGGTCGTCTTGGTCGTCGTGTTGGTCTTGGTCCTGTCCGCTTAGAAAAAAAGCCACCCAACATACATAGGGACGATGCGTTTTCGTGGATTTGTGTACGAACCCATGTACGAGTACAACGGGAAGATGTACTTGAGGGTCACCGTAGACGCACAGACGGTGGCGTTCGTCGAGCGGTGGCATCAAGGCAAGCGCAAGTACATCAAGTATCACAAGATGGAGGATCCCCTCGAGGGGCACGTCTTACGCATAAAGGTCCCCTTTAGGTACAACAGGGTCATGGCCGAGAACGCCACGGACATGCCCATCCAAAGTTTAGAGAGGGGTGACAAGGTGGACGTGGAGGCCGCGTTCAGCTTTTGGAACTTGTACACGGGCAATTCGGGATTCACGTGGACAGCTGTTAAATTTTTCTAGGTATTGTAGTAGATGAAGATTAAGAACAAGACAAAGTTCCAAATTATGTACGCAGCCGTCGCGCTCCTACTCTTCGGCCTCATCTACTTGTGGAACAACCCGCGTCAAGTGGTCGAGGAGGTCGAGGTGGAGGTTCCGGTGGCCGTGCCCGTGGAGGTTCGACCCAAAAGAACGCCGGAGTACAGGGACGCACCAATCAAGCAGTACAAGCCCGGACACACACAACAGATGGGTCTGCTGATCGGACCGAACAGCGAAACCTTGCCCCTGTACGGCAAGGAGACGCGCACGCACCGAGACAGGTACCACTACTACACGACGACCAATAATGGGAATCAAATCTATCCCCTCCCCATCACCACGGAAGACGGGCGCGAGTGCACTGATGACATCGGATGTTCAGAACTTTACGGCCAGGAACGGGTCTCTGTGACCGGCCAGGACGGAGAGTTCGAGGTGAAGATGTATCGTACGGACAACTTTTTTTAGTCGTCATCCTTGCGACTGAAACGGTGGGCCGTGTCGGTAGCGATCATCGCCGTCGAAAAGAGGGAGAGCACGCAGCACACGATCAAGATCATCCACGGTTTGAAGGGCAGCCTCAACATGTTCATGACACTCATGCTCAATGAGGCGCACGACATTGTCAGGCAACCGAGGGTGTACATGTCCAGGTCCTTGTCCTTCTTAAAGGCGACGTAGGGTGATGTCGCAAGGCCTGTGATTAAAGATAGAATCATCTTTAGTTACTTATTCTGAGGAAAAAAAATCAACCCGTACTCGTGGTTGACTAAACCCTTGTTGGAAATGCGTGCCTTTGTTTCCAACAAGTGTCGAGCATCTTCGTCGTGGAGTTCACTCAGTACTTTGCGTTTGGATTGGATGTCATCCAGTGGGCTCTTCTCTTTTTGTGCCTGCACCCAAGGCCACACGGCTTCCCGAAGGTCATTCAACTCGACCCTCAACCGCGTGAGTTCGGGTAGGACGAATTCCCGCAAACACCGGTTCAATTCACCAACGTCGCTATCGCGCCACTCGGTCATTCTTACCAAAGCTCTGGCGGATAATCTTTAGATCGTCCTTAAGGAATTCTAATCGTCCTAAACGCCACTGGACGAATAGCCATAAGAAGAACATGACACTGATCCAGAATTTATTCGCGTCTTCCTCGTTCATCTTGTACACGGGTGACACCAGCCGACCGAAGAAAGTTTCGTGTTTCTCCTTCTTCGTCAGTGCCATCTCCAGTTGGGTGAGTGCGCACGTGTCGTCGTTCGTCATCCAGTGAAGCCAAATGAACGGTATCATGATGGTGTACACCTCGAGGTGGCGTTTGTTATTGGTGAACGGAATCACGAGGATGATGAGGAACAAGACGAGGTGGAGGAGGAAGATGACGTTCATCCTTTTTGATTTGCGTGAGAAAAAAATTAGTCTTCGTTCGACGGGGTGGTTCGACCGGATTCGATGTCAGTGGGCACGGGAGCGGCTGGTTGTTCGTCTTCCTCGTCGTCTGATACACACGGGGTCACGGGTTCCTCGTTCTTTTCTTTTTGTCGACCGAACAGGGATCGTTTGAGTATGGTTGTGTTCTTCGGTGCGGTGACCAAGCCCTCGCCGCTCTTCCGGATGGCCTCCAACTCCTTCATCAACTTTTTCTTCTCCCGCCAGCTACCATCGGTCATTTCTCTTAGTTTTTTCACGATGATATTTTCACGGATGGCTGGGAAGGTTCGGATGGGGTGGAGTTGTAATATTTCGGGTTTGTACAGACTGCTACCCGGGAACGTCCTCTCGAACTCTTCGAGGATGTGTTTGGGGATGTCGGGTTGTTGTTCCAACATCCTGTCGTATTCAGCCTTGCACTCCTCGATCATGATGACACCGTCCTTCGTCCTATCCTTAAGGGGTAGGGCCAGCTCTAATCGAATCTTTCGTGAAAACTTACCAAAGGTGTACGCCGCGTTCTTGTGGGACTCGGTGTTCTCTGACAGTTTAAGGAAGGTGCTGATGGTCGCGATGAGACCGGCCACGAGGTTGGCGGCCCCGATGGTTTGTTGGGCGGTCTGTTTGAGATTCTCAGGGACGTCGGACATTGCAAAATTTGCCGTACCGGTGAGGGTTGACAACACGATGACCGGGAGGGTTGCGCGCATGTATGTTCGCTTGTAGGACATGAAAGCCTGGAAGTGTATGTACCGGTAGCAAGCGGCGGCTTCTCCCCATGCTTTAAGGATGACCTCCTGTTGCTGATGCCACACGCGGTGACCGAGTTGTTTTGGTTCGTCGCCAATTTCTGACATACTCTAACTTGGTATTTTTTCTGACGCACGCGACAATCTGCTAGCTATATAGACTAACAGTACCAAGAGCAGTAGGTTGAAGATTCCGGCACACGCGACGAATGGGAGGATGCGTCGCCTTAAGGGATAGAAGAGTTTTTCATGCAGCGTCTCGTTCGAGGTGATAAAATCTATCGCCTGACTAGTGAGGTCTTCATTGATGGATCGTTTTGTCTCTACCATTGACATCACCGAAGAGAAAAATGCGACGACGGTGACGCTGCATGGGGAGAACGAGCGACTCATTCGCACCTACCTCGCGGAGGGCGAGAACGTGTTCATATGTGGACCGTGTGGGGTGGGAAAGTCCTTCGTCCTCGAGCGAGTCTTGAATGGTCGAGGGGTCGAGATCCAGACCGAGCATCTACGGAAAAGTTCACACTTCCTCGACCTCATGCGACCGAGCACGCAACACCTCTACATAGAGGACTACGAGATGGAGACGTCCTACAAGAACCTCATAGAGCAAGTGTCGGAGGGGCGTCGCCTAACGCAAGGCAACCTGCTCGTCACGTCGAGGCACACCTTCTTTATGGCCGGCTTTAAGACCATCATCATCCCTCCTCACCCACCTTGTGCCTTAAGGTTGTTAGTTCCCGCATCGGATTTTAGTCTTTATGCCGCCGAACAATCGAGAGGGAACATAAGGGATTTCTTATCGTACACGGAGGACAGGAGTGACTTAAAGGACGTCTTTCTGACTCCGACGGAGAAAGTGCACGAGATTTTGTGTGACCCCCGGAGGGACCACGACCTCGAGAACATCTGCGAGCACGGACACACGTGGGACATCATGTTTGAAAACGTATACGACAGCGAGGGTGTCGACATGTACCGGTGTGCCACTTCTTTCAGTGACGCGGACGTTCTGGACTCGGCGTTGTACGCCTTCGATTGGGGTTTTTACGATTACTTTGTACACGCCGCGGTGTTGGTGCCTTACAAGAACATGGGCGAGCCACTGGTGAAGGAAACCATCCGACCTGGATCGAGTTGGACCAGGCACGGGAACATGCGTATGCGTTCCATAAAGTTGAACAAGATACGCGCGGCGTCTGGTGGCAAGTTGGGTCACGGTGAATTGTTACTCTTGAGAAAATACGCAGAGTTGGGGAACATCGACATCCTTATGGACTACGACATAACGACCCAAGCCTTTGACGTTATGAACCACATCTCGATGGAAAAGTTAAAGCCAAAGGTCATGACATCAATTAAGAAGCGACTGAAGAATGCAATTTCGGAACGCCAAGGATGATTCGGACGACGATGAAACGATCGAGGTCGTCCGAGTCATAGGGAACGAGATGTTCTTTTACGGTGAGATTAGTGAAGTGACCATGCTCGAGTTCGTGCAAAAGTTCAAGACCCTGGAGGCGGCCGTGCTGAAGATGAGCGTCGACCTCGTCGGGTACAAGCCCGAGATCAGGGTGAACATCTGCTCCGAAGGTGGTGACCTCTTTTGTGGGTTCAGCGCGATGAACGTCCTCGAACGGTCGAGGGTCAAAGTGGTGACTATCGCCCAGGGTGCGTGCTGCTCGGCCGCGACGTTCATGCTCCTGGGTGGTCACGACCGTTTGATCGCGGCGAACGCCCACATCTTGATTCACCAACTCTCCACGGGGATGTGGGGAAAGTTTGAAGAGCTCAAGGACGAGGTTCGTTCGTGCGACAAGCTCATGGCGATGATTCGCCAGACGTACACGAAGAAGACGTCCATCCCGGAGAAAAAACTCAATAAACTCCTTAAGCGGGACGTGTATCTCCCGCCATCTAAAGTCTTAAAGTATCGTATATGTCACTCTTACGACTCTTGAGGTTACAGTAGCGCATATAGAGGCCTATAGCTGTAAATACTATCACAAAAATTCCAAAAGTGTTCATACTCAACGCCACCCGAAGTTCACTCGGTGGTGGGCGCAAGCGTTCGATCCTGGCCCTGTCTACGACCGGTGGCACCATCTATATGTTTCACTTATTTTTTTCACGCTCAGAAGGGACCCGTATTGGTCGACGGAGAGATCCACCGCGTCCTTTCGGGGGTAGAACTTTGCCTGCTTGTCCTTCATCAGGGAGAGTGCGTTCGCCACCTTCCACGTCTCTTCGTCTGGGGCGTCGCTGTCTATGAGCCTGTTGAGGAGGGTGGTGAGGGACTCCACCGTGTCCGTGATGGTGCTCGTCTCCTCGTACACGCGAGCGTTGTGTCTTTTGCGTATGGTGTTCAGTATAAAGTCCGTCGACGTCTGCCTCCTCGTATGAGGTACGGACTGTTCGTCACCTCGTTGGCCAGCCAGTCCCTGCTTTGACACCTTCTTTCGGTCACGATCCGTATGCAAGAGACAACCTCGGGCGTGTACCGATCGCGCAACATGTTCAACAAGGCTTCCAGGGTGTCTTTGTGTTCCGGACACCCCCGCGAGTAAAGCCACTCCAGCAAGTCCGCATTTTGATTGATCGCGGCTTGGTACTGTGCCCGTCCCCACGGAACTCCCTTTCTTCGTAACTCCAACAAGGTTTGCCGATCGTCGGCTTTCGCTGCGCAAGCGCATGGATCTTCCATAAAGAAGCGTCGTAAAGTGACGGTGGTTTAAACACGAGGGCGCATTCTCTAGTAGGAATCATGGACGAGACGGTGAAAAAATTTTGGGACGATCGACCATGCAATATTAAACACTCCGACAAGCCTATCGGCACGAAGGAGTATTTCGAGGAAGTGACTACTCGCAAGTACAAGGTTGAGCCACACATCAAGACCTTTGCCAACTTCCCGGAGTGGAAGGACAAGGATGTCTTGGAGGTGGGATGTGGCATCGGCACGGCGGCCCAAAGTTTCACCGAGCATGGTGCGAGGTACACGGGCATCGACGTGAGTGAACGATCTATCGACTTGGCTCGAAAGCGTTTGGAACTTTTCGGTCTCCAGGGTGACGTCCAAGTCCAAGACATCCAGTCGTGGCGTTCGGAGAAAAAGTATGACCTCATATACAGTTTCGGCGTCCTCCACCACATCCGTGATTTGCCTTCAGCCCTCGAGAACATTCGGGCCATGCTCAAACCGGGTGGTGTCTTCAAGATGATGATGTACGCAGAAAACTCATGGAAGAAGATGTGTATCGACGCCGGGTTGGACCAGTACGAGGCACAGTCCGGGGTGCCTATCGCCAACACCTACACCCACGAGGAGATCAGGGACTTGGTCAAAGACTTCGGTGGTGAGGTCACGATCGAGCAAGATCACATCTTCCAGTGGAATGTAGACGAGTACAAAAAATACAATTACACCCGTGAGCCTTGGTTCGAGGCCATGCCACCAGAGTTGGTTCGCGCGCTTGAGACTAGATTTGGTTGGCACTTGATGATTACAATTCGTAAATGTTCTTCTTTGTAAAGTGATCTGATTTTCTACTCTTAATTGGTAACTTCCATACGTGGTACCCTATCCCGTCCCCCACAACGAGGAGTTCCTCACCCACCTTTTTCATTTGTGACGTGTCTTTGGGAACCCACCGGACCCCCAGGTTGGTCAACTCACGTTGGTATGTTTTGAGTTCGACGTGGGACATTGCCTGCGTCGTGAAATGACGTCGTCAACAAAAAAAAATGTTGGTTCATTTCATGGCTGGAAAGTCGAAGGCACCCCTGATCATTGCAATCTTGATGATGGCGTGCTGTTCATTTTTATCATTGTCCGGGGGGGCTTGGTACGTGTTGAGTCCCTCCCCGTCACCGGACCCTTCCCCGTCAGGTGGCGGTGGCAGTCCTAGCCCGCCGCCGACCTTCGTCGAAGGGCAATATGTGCGCCTCTTTCGACCGGATTCGGGTGCAGTTTTGAACATTTCAGAGATTGGCGTGTTTGACGATGAAGGTGTATTGATTTCTAAATCGAAGGATGTTTCCGGTGGGTCCGAAGCACATAGTGCAGGACCTTACGCGAACATTACCGATGGCGTCCTTGCGAACTTTGGACATACGACCGGTACGGACGGCCCCGACCACATCACGATTGACTTGGGTGGTGTGAAGAAGATTGGTGAGATTGTTGTCGTGAACAGGAAGGATTGTTGCCAAGATAGGATTGTTGGCGCGAAGTTGCAAATCCTCACGAGTGTCGAAGATGACGCGGAGGCTGTTAAGGAGATTGAGGTAACGGAGACGCACATGGTCTACAGTTGGTCCCCAACTAAAAGCGTGTTCAACGCGAGAACCTTACCGTCTGGTATCAGTACGACGGACACGTGGATTAATAAAGGTACCCGGCCGGAGGGTCCGTACAACGTGATCGAGGGTGACACCATCGAGGAGGGTGATTGTTACAACGCGACC
>Ga0181570_10000201_pt1 | contig 56923 bp, 44 predicted proteins | sample 101ome_18_FD_148667 | JGI IMG/M metagenome (GOLD analysis project Ga0181570, IMG submission 148667) | Coastal salt marsh microbial communities from the Groves Creek Marsh, Skidaway Island, Georgia - 101406AT metaG (spades assembly) | ecosystem: Environmental > Aquatic > Marine > Intertidal zone...
CGCGACGTGCGCGACGTCGACGTCGAAGCGGCGTTCGCGACGCGATGCGTCGTCGTCGTCGTCGTCGTCATCGTCGACACGGCGCGCGCGGCGAGTCTGCGCATGCGCCGGCGCGCGCGCGTCGGTGTGAAGTTTGCGCGCACTTTTTCAATGCGATGCGTCGCTGACGTCAGTGTCAGCCGCGCGATGCCGAACGCGATGTCGACGCCGTCGACGCGCGGGACGACGGTCGTTCGCCCGCGAAACGACGGCGCGCGTCGCCTCCGACACCGTCGACGCGCGACGCGGATGAAAACGATCGGCGCGACGCGGAACGACGACGATAACGATGCGATCGGAAGAGTCTTCTCAAAGCTGTACAAGGAAAACTCGATCGGAAAATCCATCGTGTACGGCGTGTTTCAGCGCGACGTGGACGAAAACGACCGCGTGAGCGACGAAGAAGCCGCGTCGCGTCGCGCGGAAGCGGCGCGGACGCTCACGAACATCGACGCGAAGGAGAGACAAAGGAGAATGAACGTCGGGTTGGTGGCTTGGGCGCTGACGGCGACGCTCGTGGCGACGCAAACGTTGACCCACGCGCCGAGGATTGAACGCCTGGCGGTCGTCGTGCCGCTGTTTTTCGCCCTCGGGTTCGTCGGATCGGCGAAATCGGGTTTGTGAAACATCGCGCAGGCTGGGGTTTGGGACGTCGACGGCTCTGGCTTGAGTGAAATTGAAGACAAATCCGTAGCGGCGGCGATTCGGGAAAAGGTGAATGATTTCAACGCGAAATCCGCCGTCGCGGTTGGTGTGTGCACGGCGCTGTACCTGGCGCTTCCGGTGCGTTGGTAAAAGAATCTCACGCTTTGGATGGATGGCTTTCGTTCGTTCGTGACGGCGGATGCGTAAACGCGACGACGTGTTCGCGACGCTTCCCGCCCGATTTATCGCGATTTATCGCCTCCTCCAAAACTTTTTACATTATTTTACGCGCCGCCCGCCGCTTGTAATTTTACGCTCCGAGAACATTCTCTTCGTCGTCGTCGTCTCGATCGTCGTCGTCGTTTTAAGTATTAATAAATCTCTCTACGTACAGGTATGCGTCGCGGCGTCCGTCTCTCTCTCCCCTGGCGTCGGTGTTCACTCGCCGCTCTTCGGGGCGACGGATTTGATAAAGAGCTCGTCGTACTGCTTGTCGTCCACCGCGCCCGGGGCTTCGGTGAGCAAACACTGCCCCGCCGCCGTTTTCGGAAACGCGATGACGTCACGAATAGATTTTGCCCCCGCGAGCATCATCACGAGTCGATCGAGACCGAACGCGAGGCCCCCGTGCGGGGGCGCCCCGTACTGAAACGCCTCCATGAGATAACCAAACTTGTTCTCCGCCTCTTCGTCGCTCAACCCGATGGCTTTAAAAACCTTCTCTTGAATGTCCCGGCGGTAGATGCGAAGTGAACCGCCTCCGATTTCGACGCCGTTGTACACCAAGTCGTACGCGATGGCGCGAGCGCCGGTGAGATCGTCGGGGTTCGCCTCGGCGTCGTCCTGGTTGGGCGCCGTAAACGGGTGGTGCATCGCTTCGAAACGCTCTTCGTCCTCGTTGTACTCAAACATTGGAAACTCGGTGATCCACGTCACGGCGTGGGAGTCGGTTGGAATCATGTCGTAGGATTTGGCGATGAATTGACGGACTCGGTCGAGCGTCTTGTTGACCAACGCCTTGTGACCGGCGGCGAGAAGGATTAAATCTCCCGGTTTGGCGCCCGAAGCGGAAATCATCGCGGCGGCGTGCGGCGCGGTGCCTTCAATTAATCCCTTGGCGCCCTCGAGGGTGGTGCCGTCCTCGGCGACGCGAGCGAAGGCTAACCCGCCAGCGCCCGCGGCGATGGCTTCGTTGAAGACGTCACCCTTGGGCTTGAGCTTGGAGTTGGGGATTCGCTTTTTGGCGTCGTCGACGACGAGCGCCTTCACCGTACCGTTGGACGCGGCGAGCGCGTCGGCAAAAATCTTAAATTCACACCCCTCCAACGCGGTGTCCAAGGTGGTCATCTCCAACCCGTATCGGAGATCGGGTTTATCGCTCCCGTACTTTTCCATCGCCTCGGCGTACGTCATCTTTGGGAATTTCGCCGGGAGATCGACGCCGACGCCGTTAAACGCGGCGCGCATCAAATCCTCGGCGAGCTTCATGACGCCCTCGTCATCGGTGAACGCCATCTCGATATCGAGCTGGGTAAACTCAGGTTGGCGATCCGCGCGCAAATCTTCGTCTCTAAAGCAACGCGCCACTTGGTAGTATCGATCGACTCCGGCAACCATGAGCATTTGTTTGAAGAGCTGCGGAGACTGCGGCAACGCGTACGCGCCCCCGGGTTGCAAACGGCTCGGCACGAGGTAGTCCCGCGCCCCTTCCGGCGTGCTTCGGGTCAGCATCGGCGTCTCAACCTCCAAAAACCCATAATCATCCTCCATAACCTTACGAAGCGCTCTCAAGGTGTCGTGACGAAGCTTTAAATTTCTCGCCATTTGCGGTCGTCGCAAATCCAACACTCTGTTCTCCAGCCGAGTCTCCTCCTTGATCTCCTCGTCTTTACCCGAAGACTCCGACACTGAAAACGGCAACGACTTACCCACCGTGTTTAAAATCCTCAGCTCTCTCACCACAACCTCCACCGCGCCCGTCTTTGTCTTTTTATTCACATTTTTCCTCGCCCGAACCTCCCCTCTCGCGAGCACCACGCACTCTTGTCTCAGGTTTCCAAAAGTCTCTCTCACCGCCTCGCTCGCGTCTTCATCCGCGACAATCTGCGCGAACCCGCTCTGATCGCGCACGTCCGCGAACGCGATCCCACCCATGTCTCGGGACTTGTCGATCCATCCGCACAGCGTCACCTCCCGTCCGCAGTCGGCGTCCGTCAGCTCGCCCGCGTACGCGTCTCTGCGCGGCCACTCCAACCTCGTCGTCGCTCCCGCGGCGCTCACCGCCCGAGACGCGACCGCCCTTCGCGACGCGCCGTCGTTCGCGCGCTTCCCAGTCGTCGCGAGCCGTCGTCGCGACGCCGTCGTCGCCGTCGAGGCGAAACTCACGCCGCGAACCGCGCGGCGCAAACCCAACCCCGGTGTCGTCACCCGGCACTGATGCGTCGTCGTCGTCGTCGTCGTCGTCGGGTTCGCCGCCGTCTTGACCGTTCGAGCGCACCGAAGCGTCGAGCGCGTTCGCGCGAGCCCGCGTTCGAGCATCGCGATCGTCGTCGACATGGATGCGCGTCGTCGTCGTCGGCGTCTGCGGCGTCGATTCGGATGCGTTTGCTTTTTGGATACAAAAACGCACCGTATGTGACGAGTCATTACTCAAGGAATAGAGGGGGGACTCGAGTACAAAACGCATCGAACCGACGACGGCATTGCGCGACGACGGCATTGCGCGACGACGCGTGGACGCGCGGACGGTCTGAGAAGAAAGAATCGTCGCTCTTTCGCTTTCTCCGCGCGCGCGCGTAAACCGCGGTGGTCGCGTCGTCGCTCGCGAACGCGGTGAGGATTACCGACGAAGAGGATGATGTCGGTGTTGACAGTTGGTGGATTGGTGACGACGGGACGCGCGGTGCGCCGTCGCGACGACGGACGCCGAAATCGCGCGCGTAAAACCGCGACGGTTTCGACGAGGGTTTCGACGACGCGCGCGTCGTCGAGCGATGACGCGGGGAGCGGTGGCGGTGGCGGTTTGGGACCGGGCGTGCGCGCGCGCGCGGCGTTCGTGTTGAAGGATTCCAAGACGCGTCTGGCGCTTCCCGGGAACGAGACGCCGGCGGTCGGGGAGCGACCTTTTAGCGATGTGATTTTCGGGTTTGTGTTTTGCGGGTTGACGTTCGCGGCGCTGGGATTGGTGGACGAGTGGGTGCGAGCGACGCTGGGCGGCGTCGCTCCGTTTATGATTGGTTCGTGGGCGTCTCTGGCGGTGCTCGCGTTTGGGACGATGGATCCACCGCCGTTGCGGTTGTGGAACCTCATCGTGTCGACGTTGGCGAGCGCGTGCATAGGGATGACGTGCGTGCACGCGCTCGGCGCCACCTGGGTCGCCAGAGCGTTGGCTTTGAGCGCGTCGCTCGCGTTTATGATGCGGCTGGGCGCGATTCATCCGCCCGCGGGCGCCGTCGCCATGGCTGCCGTCGATGTCCCGGCGTTCGCGGCGCTTCGGTACGGGTACATCGTCTATCCAGGTCTCGTGGGCGCGCTCTTCATCCTGCTCATGTCCAAGGCGTGTCAAGCGACGAAACGGCGATACGAGTTTGAGTTTGGAGACGTCGCGCGCGTTTTGTCAAAGCGTTAAAGACGTCGATACCGATGTTCCCGTCCATTGCTACGTGCGTTTTTAAAAGTTGTGTGTGTTTGTAAAAGTAAATCAATCGCGCGTCGCGTCGAGCGGACGCGAGGAAAGACATCCAAATCCAAAAATCCAATAAAGTTAGTTACGAACTCGCGAAACGTCACAAACGCGCGTCGTGGACATGCCGTCCGACGCATCGACCGGCGCCGTCGCGCCTGCGTACGAGACGAACGATGCCGTGGACATGTACCTGCGTCTGCACTACCCGAGCGAGAGCACGGAGCGAGGCGAACGGTTTGGATATCTCGCTGACGATGGACGAAAGATTCGCGATGGTTTCGACGCGCCTCGCGTCGGACCGGCGTACGCAGAGACCCGTTTCCCGTCGCTCGTGGCGGACGTGTTGAGGCGCGCATACGCGGTGAGAGACGTCTTGCGACGGAAGGACTCGCGGGGCGGCGGGGGTGACGACGAAGTCGAAGACGAAGACGACGCGGATATTCAGAAACGGTTGAGAGAAGTCTCCGTTCACGTTGACGCGTCAGCTCGAGCGCTCGATATCGGGTGCGCGGTCGGTGGAAGCGCGTTTCGCTTGGCAGAGACGTTTGTTGAGGTGATCGGCATCGATGCGAGCGAAATGTTCGTCGACGTCGCGAAGAAGATGCAAACCGACGGCGAGTTGAAGTATATGCTTCGCGCGTTTGGCGATTTAGGACGCCAACATGTCGCGAGGGCGTCGCCGTCAGAGGGTGCGGATGCATTTGAAGCGGTTGCTGCGCGATGTGAATTTCGAGTCGGTGACGCGTGTGCGCTGGGGGAACAGGTTGAGTCTTTGGGTGGTCGATTCGACGCTGTTCTCGTATCAAATTTATTGTGCAGAGTTGCCAAGCCGCGGAAAGTGTTGGACGCGCTCGCCGAGCTCGTCAAGGAAGACGGACTGGTGCTCATCGTCTCTCCGTTTTCTTGGTCCGAGGAGTACACGCCGAGAGAAGAGTGGATCGGTGGCACGGAGACCCAGGGCAATTCGCCTTTAGCGCTCAAATCAGAGATGGACAAACGCGGCTTTGTCGAAGTGTGCATGAAAGCCGTCATTGCTGACGCCATGGTCGAGCCTGCAAAAGGCTTATTGTATCACACCGCGGGCGGTGAGACGTATCACGTGCTGCCGTGTACGATTCAAGAGCACGAACGAAAGTTTCAATGCATTTTGTCCGTCGCGCAGTGCTTCAAAAAGACGCGAGAGGCGTAGCGTCTGTACAACTATCAATGTAAAACAACCCGGACGAACGGGTTCCGTCTCCACGACCCATACTCGGCGTCGTAGGTGAAGTACCTTGGCACCCACGTCTCTCCGTTTGCGCGTCGCACGCGTCTCGCTGCGCGTTCAGCCTCTTCTACCCTACGCTTTGCCGCGCGCGCTTCTTCCCAATTATGCGCCGTCATCGCGTTGAAACATTCGCCCCATACGACTTCAGTATCGCGATCATCCCGCACGTCTGTGTGCTTGATAATTTTCCCTCGAGACTGTCGCATCTCGCGCGCGTCGTACACGCGAAGCACTTCCCCAGATTCGACGGCTTTTGCCACGACGACGTCGTCAAATCTGCCTTCGATTTCGCACGCAACCGCGGCTTCCGATTGACGCGCGTCGTACACTCGTCCACGAATGTGGTATCCCCCTTTTCCACCCGTGTACTCCATCTCGGATCGAAGTCCCGTCTTTGCGCACTCGAGCGTCCAAACTTCTCGAGGTTTCATTCGAGAGTGCCAACGCGGGAGGAATCGCCACTCAAACGTCGGAATGCCGCCGGTGACGTACGTCTCGTCGCGGTCCGTCGAGCGCACCTCAACCTTACCTTCAATCTCAACCTCCACGTGCGCACCGACGAGATGTGGACGCGGACGCAATTGTCCGGTGACGACCAATTTATCTCCCTGCGTGTGATGCGCGGTTATTGGCGGATGATGCGAGACTTGCTCCCACACGCTCTCGAAGCGGTCGCCATCCGGAAACACCACAGAGTGCATCGCCGTCTCCCCCAACACTGGATTCATCGGTTTCCTCAGGCTCTTCGGCGGTTCCATCTCCGCCACGAGCGCGAAGAGCACGCACAAAAACCGGTCCAACGCCGAGGTTTCGTACCGGAACCCGCGAAGGACTTCAAAAAACCGAATCGTCCGACTCGGAACTTCGGCGCCCATCGGACTCTCGCTATCCACCGCGATTCTCAACGTGCTCATCCTCGCGCACCATCGTATCGGCGTCCCGAGAAACGACGTGAGATCCATCTTTTTCCCTTTACCCCGTCTAAACGCCAGACGCATCGTCGTCCGAAGCGCGCGCGCGTACGCCGCCGCCCGAGTCCTCGACGTCGACCGCGCGCCTCGCGTTTCGAGCTCCATCGCCTCCGTCGCTCTTCGCAATTCCTCGAACGCGTCGTCCTCCGGGAGGGCATCACCCTCGCCCGCGTCCACCCCGGCGCTCGGTTGCGCGCTCGTCAACGCCGTCGACGCCGTCTCCGGTTCCCCGAACGTCTCTCTCGCGTCGTGAAACTCCTCCCTCGCTTCGCTCGCGTCATCGTGACTCTTCCTCTTCTCACGCCGCCGCCGCCGCCGCCGCCGCCGCGCGTCGTCGTCACCGCCTCTCACACACGCGAACACGTCAAACATGCTCGACGCGTTTCGAAACCCGATCCGCCGTCGTCCGCGCGCGCCGTCGTCCGCGCGCGTCGGCGTCTGAGACGTTTCGCGGGTCCGAGGCCTCGGACGGATGTGAACCGACGCATGGATAGACACTCTTAAAATGCGCACAATATGTGGAATGGTGTTTTTTGGTTGATGAACCGTCGTATGACAAGGGGGTCTTAGACCCAGCGCGACGGCGACGGCACCACTTCGCGGCGCTCGCGGACGGACGGAAGGCGAGGTGCGAAACGACGACGACGCCGGAGACGCTGAAGACGACGGATGCGCGCGCGCGCGCGCGATCGCGGCACGGATGGATGGGTACACGGACGAACGGACGACGATGTTGGGTGAAGATGGGTGGAAAAGATCGAGCCACGTGGAGACTGACGAACGAAACGAATCGAACGAACGACGCAGATGACGGAAGCACCGACGATGGCACCGACGACGCAAGACGCGGAACGCGCGGGTAAACCCGCGGTGGATTGGGCGGCGGAAGGGTTGGAGGACCCGGACGATAACTCGGAGTACCTCGTGGAAAAAGTTGACGTGAGCGCGCTGACGCCGTACGAACGACGCGTGCAAGCGGCGAAGGATTGCTTTTGGAACTGCGAAGCCGTGCTCTCGAGGTGGTTCGGCGTGGATGATTCAAAGTATTCGTTTGAAATGGCGCTCAAGGAGGAGGAGGAGGAGAAGCAGAGGCAGGCGTCGATGCGTGAGGAGCGTCAGATGGAGGAACTATCGCGCGTCGCGGACGAGCGAGCCGAAGCGGCTGTGTAAGAAATCGGGCGGCGTTGGCTCACGACCGAACGGACGACGCGCGCGCGCGTTCGACCCCTTGTCCCTCGTTCCCACTGAGGTGTATTTGTTGCTAAAGCTTGATGGAAATTCCTCGGCATCAAAGTGTAATTAATCCAAAACTTGTTTGCTCGTCGTCGATTCGCCCAGAGACTCGCGCTCAAGACGAGAGCAACACCCAAAGTCCACTCGTCCACAGACGTCGACGCGCACGCCGACCGAGATGCGTCGTTCGTCGTCGTCATCGACGACATCGCGATCGCGGTGGCTCGCCGCCGTCGCGTGCGTCCTCGCGTGCGTCTTCGCGACGCCGACGCGCGTCGACGCGCGGGAAAATTGCGACGGGCACAACCTGACCCAGTTTAAGCGTCTCGCGGATCTTCGCGCGGTTGAATCCCCGACGCTCACGGGAAGCTTTTGCGTCACGCAGTTGTCCACGAAGGGTGTTCGTGGATGCAGCACGCTGTCGGAGAGCGTGAGCGGAGAGCTCGAACGGTTGGATCCGGTGGGCGGCGACGCGCCGATCGAGCTGGAAGGAGAAAGGGTGTTACTCACGACGCCGGGGGCTTGGCAGCGTTTGATGCGCCAAGCGTTCGCGAAGAACGATGAGAGGTCGAAAGAGTTGAGAACGAAAGTGCTCGGGGTGCTGATTGAGGCGACGGACCTGTCGAGCGAGCTCGAGCGAGAGTGGGCGAAAGGATTCGCGCCGGGACCAGCGCACGAGTCGGGGAAAGCGGGCGGGTTCAACGGCGGTGTCGATGCGGGGTCAATGGACCTTCGCGGGGTTCCGATGTTGTTGCTCGACGAAGATTCGACCAGGATTGCGAGAAAGAAGGCGTTGGATAACGCGAAGCGACGCGAGGAAGGGTCTGGACAGATTTGGCGCGCGGAAATTAACGAGAGGATGAGCGCGCTCGGTTTGAAGCCGCGAACGGATCCTCCGTCTTCAATCAAGTGTTTAGAGGCTGGAACATGTCTTCCCATTGGTGGTTATAGCGTCGTCGCGTCGGTTCCTCCTCTTAAGAACGCAAACGACGGCAAGGATGTCATTCTCGTCGTCACGCGATTGGATTCTGACGGTTTCTTCAGAGACTCGACGCCCGCTGTCAATCATCGCATGAGCGGCTTGATCACCATGCTCTCCGTCTCTCGCGCGCTCAAACACTTTTTCCAAGGCTTGTCTGACGACGAATACGGGCACCCCGTCGCCTTTATGGCGCTCAGTGGCGAAGACTTTGGCAAATTGGGATCTGATAGAATTATGCGCGAGTGGGTGGCCAAGGAGGCGTCTCGTCTCCCCGGATTGGCAGGTCGAAAGGTGCGAGCGATGATCGAGCTCGGTCCGCTCGGCTTTGCGCCCTCTTACGTTGGCGATGCGGCGCCGACCCTGTACGTGCACGGTCGACATGCGACGAGAATGTTGGATCGTCTCGAAGCCATTCCGTCGACGTTTGATTACAAGGTGACGGTTGACCGCGGCGTGCAAGAAGTGAGCGAATCCTCCGAGTCAACCTTTGAACACCTCCAGTCGCCAAGTTACGAATACGCATACATTTCTGAGAACCCCGACGGTCCTTTGGACGAGATGAGCGGAACCCACCTCGACGCTGGAATTCACCGTGCGCTCAACAAGGAACGCATAGAAAACGCCGTGCACGTCATTGCCAATCTCGTGCGATCCATGACGACTGAAGACACTCAAGCTTCGGCACCACCGACGGACATGCACGCCGTCAAATCGACCGTTTTCGCGCTCGAACAATGCCTCGGTAACGAAGAAGTCGGTTTGCGAAGGTGTCCTCTGGGAAAACAATTTGTCTACGGTCACGAGGAGCATCCAGGTTTGACTCCACGTGAGGCGCCGTTCACGCGTTATCCAAACGTCCTGACTCATCTGAGCGACAACTGGGCGCAGCACAGCGATAAAAACGACCTCGCGCGCTTCGTGTGGAACTACATGGCCGACGCAACGTCGATGACCATGTCCCCAAGGATGTGTGAAGCGGATGGAAAGTGCGCGACGAGCGGCTACGTCTGCGTCGGCCGAACCGACGGCGACACGGGCTTGTGCCACGAATCCTCCCCTAGATACATCCTCGCCCTCTCCACGAGGTTGAGCTTTTCCGAGCAGGATATGAAGTGGAAGGTGCGAGCGCCGAAGGATGCCGTGGAGGTTGGCGCCCCGCTCTGGACGGAGAGCAACTGGTCGCCGACCATCGGCGCGCGGCTGTTTGTGGACGACGACGGGTGGAACGTGACGCTGTGGGCTATGGCGACCATCGGTGCGTTGCTCGCCGTGCTCACCTTTCAGCAGTGCGCTGTTAGACGCACAACCAAGGCGACGAAGACGAAATCTTCGTCAAAAGCTTCGTCGGCCAAGGCGAGCGTTCAAGGCGGCGAGCGGGAACGTCTGCTCGGATGATCTCGAAGAAAAATTGTGTACAGTGTAATTCGCATTAGAAAAACGAACAACGTAAAAGCTACTGATTAATACGCCCATTTGAAGGACGCGTCCGCGACGTCCTCGACGACGCCAACCTTTTCAAACCGACCCGCGGCTTCCCACGCTTCCAATCCGCCTCGCACTTCGTCGTACGTTGCTTTGCCGGCGGCGTCCTTCATCATCGCCGCGTACTCTCGTTCGAGCGCCGGACGCCCTTCGAACGCAGACTTCCACCCGAAATACTTTGGCAAGAGGAAGTCCATGAAGATGAGCGTCGGGAACACGGCGGCGTCGGCAAAACTCGGTGAGTCGCCCGCGATGAAGGGTCCCTCGCACCGCGCGCACACTTCCTCCAACGCGTCCATCTGTCTCGCGATCTCCTTGATCCCTTCCGCCCGCGTCGCCCGATCCATCGGTCCGCGATACATCGCCCCTTGCACCGGCGCGATGTACACGTCGTGAATCCGCACCGCGAGCGACGCGCAGGCTCGCGCGTTCAACGAAGCGGGCGTCAAAGACGGCGCCCGGTCCGCAAACGCGTCCAACAGGTACTGCGATATAACCTCCGATTCCGGAAGTCGAAGCCCATCCGCGGCGACAAACGTCGGCATTTTCATCTGCGGGTTAATCTCCGCGTACGCCGAGCCTTTGATTCCGCCTTCAAACGCCTCGTTCGGGTTGACGATGTCGATATCGACGTTTTTCCATCTAGAAATCAATCGCACGCGCGCGCCGTTATTACTCACCGGAACGTCGTAGAGCGTTCCGGCGGATGCCGCCGCGACGCGCACGGATGTTCGTCGTCGGTGTTGTCGTCGCGTCGTCGTCGTCGGCTTCGTCGGCGCGAATGGGGCGGTTGTCGTCGCAGTCAGCATGATGAACTGGATAAAAAGCGTCGCGTTTTGACGCGCTTCACTTCGCTTCACTTCGCTTCGCACGCGCGCGCGGCCGACACCGACGCGACGACCGAGTCGCCACGACGTCGACGCGACGCGGAGAAGAAGAATTTTATTCATTCATTCGCGCATTCATTCGCGCACGACGCGCGCGGACGAGCGCGTGAGACGGTTCGAGTGGTAGCCGCCGCCGGTTGAGTGCGCGAACGAACGACGTCGACGAGAACGACGACGACGAGCGCCATGGGTAAGGAGAAGAAGGAAAAGAAGGAGAAGAAGGAGAAGAAGGAGAAGAAGGAGAAGAAGGAGAAGCGCGAGCGCGACGGTGATGCCACGAAGAAATCTTCTGCTGATGTGTCTTTGGAAGTGAAACGCTCCAAGACGGAGAAGGACGCCGACGCCAACGCGTACGAAACGTACGACACGTTCGCGGACGCGCCATTCGATGCGAAGCTCACTGCGAGACTTTCAAACTCGTTCCCATCGCCGAGTCCGATTCAATCCGCGGCGTGGCCCGCGGCGTGCGGTGGGAAGGATGTCATCGCGGTGGCCAAGACGGGGAGCGGTAAGACGTTGGCGTTTTTAATGCCAATGTTTCACCGGATGAAGAGACACGGTGGCGTCGAAGGATTAGTCGTGGCGCCGACGAGAGAGCTCGCGATTCAGATTCAGGCGGAGTGTGAAAAATTTGGCGCCGAACACGGGTTTGCGAGCGTGGTGGTGTACGGCGGGGCGAGCGCGTACGAGCAAAAGAATAATTTGAAGACGAAAAAGCCGTGCGTAGTCATCGGTACGCCGGGAAGGTTGACGGATTTGATGAGTCAAGAGGGCGTGCTGTCGCTCAGCCAACTCTCGGTGATTGTTTTAGATGAAGCAGATAGAATGTTGGACATGGGGTTTGAACCGCAGATTAAGACGATTTTCGCCGCCACTCCGACGGAGAGGCAAACGTTGCTCTTTTCGGCGACGTGGCCAAAGGCGGTGCGTAAACTCGCGGCGGGGTATTTAAGAGACAAGGAACACGTGCAAGAGATTTTCATCGGAGAAGGCGCCGCCGACGGCGAGCTCGCGGCGAACAAGGCCATCTCCCAGCGCTTCATCGAAGCGAGAGATCACGAAAAGGATGAGCACTTGTACAATCTCATTTGCGAGTTTCCCGACGACTCGCGCGTCGTCATCTTCGCCAACACGAAGCGTCGCGTGGAGAACCTCGCGAAAACCTTCTCCGCCGAAGGTTTCGGTACCGTTTCCGTGCACGGCGACAAGTCTCAGGCGGATCGCGAGGCGTCGCTCCGCAAATTCGTCGCCAATCAGTGTCCGCTCATGATGGCCACCGACGTCGCCGCTCGCGGCTTGGACATCAAGGGTGTCACGCACGTCATAAACTACGACATGGCGCGGGACGTTGAATCCTACGTCCACAGAATCGGCCGAACCGGTCGCGCCGGCGAAATCGGCGCCGCAGTCACGTTTTGGAACCCGGATTACGACAAGGCGTGCACGCCCGCCCTCATCAAAATCGCTCGCGACGCCGGTCAAGACGTTCCCGCCTGGCTCGCCAAGCACGAGAAAACCAAGGAGAGCAAACAATGGCGCGTCGCCGACGCCCACATGTAATCTACCATTTTCCCCACGCACCCGAGAGACGCGCGCGCGCGCTCGCACGCGCTCGAATCGCCCGCGCGCGGACGGCTCTATCGCGCCCAGGTTTGAAGCGACACAAAAATTCAAACGCACCCAGCTGTCGCTCCGACTCGCCCGCGTTCCCCACGTCCCGACGCGTCGACGACGAAGCCGACGCGGAGACATCGTCCTCGGCGGACATCTCTCCTCGCCGTTTAAACGCCCACCGAGCGGCGGTCAGTCATGACGGCGCTCGGCGCGCGCGCGCGCGCCGTCGCGGTGAATGACCGTTTTAAACTGCACGGGCTGAGCCTCATGGGCGACGCCATGCGCGCGCTTCTCGCGCACCTCGAAACCACGACGGCGTCTGAACACGACGCGATCGACGCGGTGTTGAAGGTTTTATCCGCCACCGAGCTCTCGAGTTCGGTGGTGCGCAAGGAGATGGTTGAGAGCGCGATCGAGACGCTGCTCTCGAGCGCTGTCGAGGAGGGCGGCGTCGACGGTTCGTCGGACGGGGCGACGACGGCGGCTGAAGCGACGACGACGATGATGATGGACGGCGGCGCGTTGGCGTCCGTGCCGGCGGATGGATTGACGGTGTGCGATGCGTTCAAGACGAAGAGGTACGCGTACGATGGACAGAGACGGATGTTTGACGAAGTGAGCAAGGCGGGCGGGATCGAGTGCGAAGCCGGGAGCAAGATTGACTTGTACCGAGACCGATTTCTATTGTTGCAGCAGCGTTTGAACCGGTCGAGAATGTTTAGCCAGCCGACGCTGACGACGTCGGCGCGTCAAGGGTTGACGTTGAGCTCGATCCAGTCGCTGTTGGGAGATGTGAAGGAATCCAAGCTCATCATGGGGTGCTTGAGTCAGTTGGAGGATGGCGTGTTTTACGTGGAGGATTTGACGGGGACGGTTCGAGTGGATCTCACGGCGTGCGAAAAGGATGTAGGGTTGTTCACGGAGAATTGCATCGTCATCGCGGAGGGTGAGGTGCGTTCGGACGGGGTGTTTGAGGTTTTGCAGTTGATGTCGCCGCCGAGCGAATCGAGAGATGAGACGCGCAAGGCGACAAACGCGTTGGACTTTTTCGGCGCCGGTCACATTTTGCGGCCAAACGAATTGGAAGATCTCGAACAAAAAGAGATGGATCTCGTGGGTGAGCGATTCATCGTCATTTCTGACGTGTGGTTGGACCAACAGCGAACGTTTGATCGGTTGGAGAAGATGTTTGACGCTTTCGACGCGCAAGACGACGTGCCCGGTTTAATCGTCTTCATGGGTGATTTCACGTCGACGCCGTTTGGGGTGACGCATTACGACTTCAAGGCGTACACTGCCGGTTTCGTAAAGCTCGCAGAGCTCTTGCAAGACTTCCCGCGGTTGCGTCAAGAGAGTAGATTCGTCTTTGTGCCGGGACCTGGAGATCCAGGTCTCGGGTGCGCGCTTCCGCGACCGGCGCTGCAACCATCCTTGGTCGGGGATTTCATGGAAAAGGTTCCTCGCGCGCAATTCGCGTCAAACCCGGTGAAAATTAGGTACTACTCTCAAGACTTGGTCTTCTTCAGAGAAGATTTGCAAGCCAAGATGCGCAGAAACTGTTTGATTCCGCCCGATGACAGCAAGCTCGACGCGACTGAGGTTGCCGCGCCGACGTTTCAGCACCTCGCCGCCACGCTCGTCAAGCAGGCGCACTTGTGTCCGCTTCCAATCACGCAGACGCCAATTTATTGGGAGTTCGACCACGCGCTTTGGTTATACCCCGCTCCGAACGCCGTATTTCTCGGCGATCGTTCCGAGCACCAGGCGACGACAAACTTTGAGGAGACGTGCTTGTCCAATCCGGGTTCGTTTTCAACCGACGGGAGCTTTCTCGTGTACTGCCCCGCGACTGGGGAGACGCAGTTCTCCGCCGTGCCGTGATCGATCGATCGAGCGTGGGTATCCGCCTTGTAATTAGAACACGCAGTACCCACGGGTACGACTCACTCGAAGAAGAAACTATTCCACTACCGTAGTACACTCGCTATTCTAAGTACTAATCTATTCGCGCGCGTCGCACGTCGCGCACGTACCCGCTCCAACGCTTTGACTTTTGCGCGTCCCATCCCGGGTATCCCGCGCGCGGCGCAAACATTTTCCAATCGCGGAAGAGCTGCGTCTTAGCGTCGTCGTACGTCGGTCGCGCGTTACGTTTCGCTTCGTCGTACGCCTCCCGGGTGAACGGCGCGTCGTCGTTACCCGCCGTCGCGTTGAAGTCGCGAAAGAGTCGCGCCTTGCACACCGCCGGCGACGAACCAGTCTCTTCGACTTGAGAGAGAAACCAACCAGTCTTCCCGTCCAACACCTCCGCCGCTTCGTCGCCCGCGCTCCACGTCATCGCGAACGGGTTTTCAAACACCGCACCCTCGACGGCGTCCATCGGTACTTTGTCAAACGCCACGCGCGTCTCCATGAGCGCGGGGTGTCGAGTCGCGTACCCGCCGCACGCGGACACGAAACCATCCACCCGACAACACATCGCCCGGCACAGATGCGGTTCCGAAAACTTTCTCCCGATCGTAATCGTGTCCACGTACAGCGGATCGCGGAGGAACCTCCCGACGAGCGCGCCTTGGTACCCGACGACGTTCCACACGCACAATTTATCGCTACACGTCAACGCTTCCTTTCCCGCGACCCCCTTCACCGGCGCCGTCCCGGGCGCGAGCTCCCCTCTATCGATCATCCTCCGCAGTTCCTCCGGCGTCTCTTCATCCTTCGAAGACTTGATCACCTTGACGCACAGCGCCACCTGTCCCGCGTCGAGCGCCGACCTCTGCAACTTTTCGTGCGGCTCTCGCGGAACGCCCGAATCGCCCAAATCGTCTCTGCGTTTCGTCCCCCGCCCTTTCGCCCATCGCCGAACCGTCGCGTTCCCACACGGCGCCGAACTGACGTACAAGTGTAACGAAACCCCAGGTTTCACTCGCATCACCGCTCGAGCCGTCCCGCGTCCCGAATCCGTCTCTTCTTCTACTTCTAAAAACGCCGAAGGCGAAGCCGACGCCGAAGCGCTTGTTCGTTCGCGCGTCTCGCGCAACAGAAACCTCTTCAACCCGCGTCGCGCCAAAACCTCCGCGTGCGCGTCCACGATCCTCGTCCCATCGTCGTCGTCCTTCTCCCGACCCCGCGTTTTCGTACCCACGCCGAGCGACACGCACCGCAGCGCGTCGGTCTCTTCGTCGTGCGCGACGAACGCCGCGAGCACCGTTCGCAGCGGCGAGGACGCGTTCGTCGTCGCTTTCGCGCGCGCGTAGGCGTCTATCGCGCACGACGCGACGCGATCGGCGAACGCGCACGTTCCCGCGCGAGGTTTTTCCCCGGGGCGGGTGCGTTTCCCGGGCGGGTGGTCGCCGTCGTCGGGTCGCGGGCGAGTCATGCAGTGACGATGATGATGATGTGTAGGCTCATGCGCGTTGCGTTGCGAATTGATTACGAATTATGAATTACGATTCCCTAATCCGTCAGCCCTGCTTTCCGAGATCGAGCTTGCGCCTCACCACGGCGATGGAATTGAATAAAACCCCGTCGGCGATCCCCATGACGGAGTACACGCCGCCGATGATGGCCATGAGACTGGTGATGAAGGAGTAAAACGGAACGCGCTTTTCCTCCACGACGATTTGCATCGGGCTCGGTTGGTAGTGGAATTTCGCCTTTGGAAGCGGTTCGTTCACGGCGTGCGAGTGCTGGGTGTACTCGTACACGGAGAAGGGGAGAGAGAACCTCCCGCGCGGGGAAATGGTGGTGAGCACGGTTTGGAGGTAGTGCTCGTGAGACACGTGCTTGGCTTCTGAGACGAATGTTTCGCCCGCGAGTCGATCGTGCCAGTCGCCGGCTTTTTCGCCGGCGTGAAACTTGTCTAAATACTTGCGTCGATCGTAGCTGAGCTGGTGGCCAAAGTAAAAGTGATTGACGACGTGGGTGAGGTTCATGGATTCGCCGTGGAAAGAGTGGTCCGGGGAGGTGGCGCTGATCCAGAGGTGACCGGGAACCTTTTTGACGAGGACGAAACCCGTGATGGCGCACCCGGGACCGAGGACGCGACGTTGGACGTCTACGCTGGCGGGAAGACGCAATCGCATGTTTTCCTCGGCCGCCTCTTCGACGCTCGATCGCGACACGGGCTCGGGCGGTGGCACGAGGGTGTCGACAAAGCTGGTGAAGGCGTCCACCGTGCGAGGACCCTTGTAAAAGGCGTGCTCGGCTTTGCCGTCGTGCATCAAAATGTCGGTACCGTGCGTAAAAATGCGAATCGTCGGATACCCCGTGACGACTTGCTGCATGCAAAAGCGCTGATGGACGACGCAATCAATCTTTGTGAAGAGCACGCGCTGTTTCGTTCCCGGCGGGTACTTTTCGTGCACGGCGATGCCCGCCGCTTCAAAGACGGGCTCGAGCCGTTGACACCACGGACACCACGGGGCGTAAAAGTTTACCAAAACCACCGCGTGCGTCGGGTCCTTCACCATAGCCTGAAGCTCATTCAGGTCCGCTATCTCGTACACCGGGTGCGCGTGTCCGTCCGCCGCTTCTTGATTCGACTCTTTAAGAATTTCCAGCTCCTTTTTATGCCGCTCCACGACGCGCACCGCCTCGGCGTGTTCCTCATCCGACGCGCTCAACACCTGCCCGACGGCCCGATCCCACTGCAACGGCCCGAGCGGGTTCATGTCACCATCGATCGCCCTCTTAAACACCGTCTTCGTGAGGTTAAACCGGTTCAACCCGAGCGCGTCACCCACGTCCACCGACGCGAACTCGCACGAGAGCGACGGAAAGGATAGATTAAAGTTAATCCTCAACAGTTCCCCATCCACGGACCGATCGACCACCACCTTGGTTTCGAACGAGCTCTGCGCGTACGACCCGAGCTCGGCGAGGAGCAAGTACAGCATCAACACCGCGCTGAACACGGAGACGATCGACCCGGACATCGTGCCCTCGGTGAACTCGCGCGGGACCTTGCGATAGAAATCTACGGACCGCATCGCCCGTCCGAGTTTCGAGTTTCGGGTCGACGACGACCCGGCGAGGCCGCCGCCGGGCGTCCCGGCGCGCAGTCCCATTCCAGCCGTCGGTCGGTGCATCGCAACCCGGGCGGGTTCGCCGTCGTCGGGGCGCTGAGTGTCGACGCCGACGTTGTTGGATCCGTTCATCCATCCATTTCATTCCATTTCATTCATTCATCGTGTTCGTCGCTCGAAGGAGGAAGTTTCGATTGAAAATGTAGGGCATTTTTCCATACTGTTTGTACATATAAATCGGACACACGAAATCCAAAAAAAGATATGAATGGACACAACGCGCAACGACGACGACGACACTTGCAGACGCGAGACGCAGCGACCTCACATCGCTCGACGCGCGTCCAGAAAGAAACGAACGGAGCGACCTCACATCGCTCGACGGAACCGACGGCGGATTCGTAAACGCGCTTTTTGTTCTCAAACGCACAGCGGACGACACGATGCGTGAAGTCATCTCTATTCACATTGGTCAAGCGGGGGTGCAAACCGGAAACTCGTGCTGGGAGTTGTACTGCCTCGAACACGGGATTCAACCGGAGTGCGTCTTGATTTGGTTGTTTTTGGTTGTTTTCTTTGCGTCTTCTTCGTGGGACGCGGCGGGCGGACGCGACGCGACGCGGCGCGCTTTCTTTCGCGCGTTCCCAAAATAGCGCCGCGTTGACCGACGAATCGCGCGACGGTTGACTGACAAATGTCGTTCGTTCTCCCAAACGTCGTAGTGGTCAAATGCCGAGCGATAAGACGATCGGTGCGTCTGATGATGCCTTCAACACCTTCTTCTCCGAAACCGGCGCTGGGAAACACGTGCCGCGATGCATCTTTCTGGATTTGGAACCGACGGTGATCGACGAAGTCCGCACCGGGGCGTACCGCCAACTGTTCCACCCGGAACAACTCATCTCGGGGAAAGAGGACGCGGCGAACAACTTTGCTCGTGGACACTACACCATCGGTAAGGAGATCGTCGACCTCGCGTTGGATCGCATTCGCAAGTTGGCGGATAACTGCACGGGTCTTCAAGGCTTTTTGGTTTTCAACGCCGTGGGCGGCGGCACGGGATCTGGTCTCGGCTCTTTGCTCCTCGAGCGCCTCTCCGTGGATTACGGCAAAAAGTCCAAGCTCGGGTTTACCATTTACCCGTCTCCTCAAGTCTCCACCGCGGTGGTTGAGCCGTACAACTCTGTCCTCTCCACCCACGCGCTCCTCGAGCACACCGACGTCGCCGTCATGTTGGACAACGAAGCCGTCTACGACATTTGCCGACGTTCTCTGGATATTGAGCGCCCGACGTACACCAACCTGAACCGTCTCATCGCGCAAGTGATTTCTAGTCTCACCGCGTCTTTGCGTTTCGACGGCGCACTGAATGTCGACGTCACCGAGTTCCAAACCAACTTGGTGCCGTACCCGCGCATTCACTTTATGTTGTCGTCGTACGCCCCCGTGATTTCCGCCGAAAAGGCGTACCACGAACAACTTTCGGTCGCTGAAGTCACAAACAGCGCGTTTGAACCGGCATCGATGATGGCCAAGTGTGATCCGCGTCACGGCAAGTACATGGCGTGCTGCTTGATGTACCGCGGCGACGTCGTGCCAAAGGATGTCAACGCCGCCGTCGCGAGCATCAAGACGCGACGCACCATTCAGTTTGTCGATTGGTGTCCGACCGGGTTCAAGTGCGGGATCAACTACCAACCGCCGACCGTCGTTCCGGGCGGTGATTTGGCCAAAGTTCAGCGCGCCGTGTGCATGATTTCCAACAGCACAGCCATCGCGGAGGTTTTCTCCAGGCTCGACCACAAGTTTGACTTGATGTACGCCAAGCGCGCCTTTGTCCACTGGTACGTCGGCGAAGGCATGGAAGAAGGCGAGTTCTCCGAAGCGCGCGAAGACCTAGCCGCGCTAGAGCGGGATTACGAGGAAGTAGGTGCACCGGCGGCCGGATCGAACGGAATGATGGACGAGGATTACTAAGCCACGCCCGGACATTTCATGAAGAACGAGCGATACTTGTTATTACAATGATCGAAACGACGGCGTATATATAGTATTTCCCACAACACACCCATCGAGAGTACGTACGAATACACATGGTAAATTACAACAACAACAACGACGACGACCACGACGCCCAGTAAGCACACCCAACGGCGGAACGGTCCGTTAGAGCTTTTCGCACACGCGCAATTTCGCCGAGCGACTTCGAACGTTGACGTCAATCTCTTTCTGCGAAGGAACTTTGGGTTTGCGCGTAATCAGCCGCACGACTTTCGGTGGCTTTTCAACCTGCGGCGCGTAGTACGCGCCTCCGCGAAGAAGAACGTCGGCGTCGCTTTGCGGCTCGGCTTGGCCCGCAAAGTACCGAAACCGCTTCTTGACGATCGAATCCTCCAAACTGTGAAACGAAATGATTGCCAATCGCCCACCGGGACGCAGAGCGTCGATCGCGGCTGGAATCACGTCTTCGATCGCGCCGAGTTCGTCGTTGACGGCGATTCGAATGCCTTGAAACGCGCGCGTCGCCGGGTGGATCGAACCCCATTTTCCCGGAACGTTGCCCAACGCGGCGACGAGCTCGCGCGTCGTCTTGATTTCCTTTTCAACTCGCGCTTCGCAGATGCGCTTGGCGAGTAAACGCCAGTGTCGCTCCTCTCCGTAATCGCGCAAAATTCGTCCGATTTCCTCTTCGGGCCACGCGTTTACGATTTCCTCCGCCGTCGTCGCCGCGCTCTCGCCCATGCGCATGTCCAGCGGACCGTCATTCATGAACGAAAACCCCCGCTCGGCGCGATCGAGGTGCATCGAACTCACGCCTAAATCGAGCATTATGCTATCGACGCCACCGTTTTCGACTTTAAGCGCTTTGAGCGCCTCGCGCATCTGCCTAAAATTCGCCTGCACCAAGCTCAGTTTCAACGTCGACGACGACTCCGACTTGGACTTTTCCCTCGCCGCCTCCAACCTCGGCCTCGCCAACGCGTGCGCGCTCGCATCGACGTCGAACCCAATAAACTGTTCCATCTCTGGGTGTTCCCGAATCATCGCCGACGCGTGTCCACCCGCACCCAAAGTTCCGTCCACGTGCGTCCGCGTCTGCACGTCTCTAAAACACTCTAGAATTTCCTCCATCATCACGCTCACGTGCGGCATCCCATCCGCATCCACGGACGCCGATCTCGTCGTCGTCGTCGTAAAAAGCCGTCGTCCCCATCGACGTCGCCACGCGCGCGGCGCGGCGTCCGTTCCTCGAACGCATTCGCGGTGCGCCGCGTTGGTCGTTGCGGCGGCGGCGGCAAACGAAGAAACACCGCGTCGCCCCACCATCGACGTCGCCGCTCGCCGCATCGCCGGTCGTTCGCGACCACCGCCTTCGCGCGGTGCGTTTCGTCCTCCGATCGCCGTCGCGACCGCGGTCGCGCGCATCCGTCCGTCCGCGTCGGCGTGTGAGGAATCGTTGGAAAAAGCGCGCGCGCGACCACTGCGCTGACGTCACCCGACGTTTTCGAAATCGTTGCGCTTCACACGCCGACGCGCGCGGCGCCCCACTCCCTCGGTGGATCACCCGTTTCGAAGACCGACCGGCGGGCGGTGGATCGCGCGCTCGTTTGAAACTCGCGACGACGCGCGTTTTCCTCATCGCGCGCGCGCGACGGATTTGAACAGATGGGTCTTCGAACCATCGTGAGTAATCTGTTATCGCCGTCCAGTCGGCGCGCGCGTCGCTCGGGGGCGGTGGAACCGTCCAAGAGACAAAAGTTGGAAAGCCGGAACGACGATGGCGACGGGGAGAACCGCGCGAGCGTGGCGAACGTGGTGGTGAAGGAGGACGAGGACGCGTCGGCGTCGGTAAAAGCAGACGCTGTGAAGACGGAGGACGAGGAGGAGGAGGAGGAGCTCGTCGATAGATTGACGGAGACTGCCGCGGTGAAAACCGAAGAAGAGGGAGAAGAAAATGCGGTGGGCATACATTCCGACGACGGCCTCACGGCGTTTGAGAGAGAACGCGACGCGAGAATTGCGAGGAACAAGGCGAGGATGGAGGCGTTGAATATCAATACGCTGAGCGCCGACGTCGGAAACCGAACAAAAGGCCCGGCGCCGAGCGCGAGAGGGATCGCCGGGAAGAGGACGCGGGAGAAAAAGTCGTCGACGACGCCGTCTGAACCGTTGAGACGATCGTCTCGGGCGCGGAATATTGCCCCGGAATGGTCGGCGGGAGTGGATAGAGAGCGACGCGACGGAACCGTCGTTTTAGCCGACGGGGCGACGTACCACCCGGCGTCGGGTGAGCTCACCGCGGCGCCAGTGCGCACGAGACCGAGCGGGGAGGTTAAATTGGATAGCGAAAACGGCAACGAAAAGCTGGACGCCTCGTTCATCGCCGAACTCAAGGAAAAGATGGGTAAATTTGTAGAGACAAAGGAGCGGCCAATTTCAGCCAGCGTGAGCGCCATGGTGAAGAATAGACTCACACTGCGCGACATTGACGTCGCCAAGTGCGTTCCGAAAGGGGTGACGCACTTGGACTTTAGCCACGACGAATCCATGCTTCTCGTCGCGTCGGGCGACAAGGAGGGTCACATCGGTTTGTGGCGCGTGGATAAGCAACCGACAGAGTTTCCGGACGAGGATGAGGACGACGGCGTCTTGTATTACAAGGCGCACGGCTCGTACATTTCCCACTGCAAATGGGGTCGTGGCGCCCTTCGCGGCAAGCTCTTGACGTCCGCATACGACGGTGCCGTGCGAGTGCTCGATCCGCAAAAGGGGGCATTTCAAGAGACGCTCTACTCTGAAGAGGACGAGTTCTCCGCGTGCGATCAGTTTGCCGACGGAAACAACGCCCTGGTGTGCGACAACGCGGGTAACCTCCACCAACTCGACCTTCGAGTCGGCAAATTTACCTCGCCGAGCCTGTCGATTCACGAAAAGAAGATTAACACGGTGCACGTCGATCCCGGCAACGAGTATCGATTCGCGACGTCCACCAACCAACTCGTCAGCGTCTGGGACGTGCGCAAGCTCCAGAAGAACGCCAAGGCGATTCACAATCTCGCCCACGCCAAGTCTTCCCAAGCCGCGTACTGGTGCCCCGATGGCTCGGGCGCCCTTCTCACCACGTGTTACGACGACGCGCTCCGCGTCTGGAAACCGGATGAAAATTCCACCAAACCCGCCGTCGTCATCAAGCACAACAATCAAACCGGCCGCTGGGTCCTCCCATTCCGCGCCGTCTGGTCCGCCGCCGGCGACGGCGTTCTCTGCGGTTCCATGCAACGCCACGTCGAGATTTTCGACCCAGCCAGCGGTAAATCCTTCGCCAGGTACTCTTCCCCGGACCACATGACAGCCATCGCGTCTCGGCTCGCCTGTCACCGAACCCTCAATTACGTCGCCGCCGGGACCGCCAGCGGTCGCGTGCACGTATACAGGTCCTAGAACAGTGAACGGTGATCGATCGCCACTTCGATCGTCACTTTTTCCCATCGCATTTGTATCATCACAACCAATCGGCGTCAAACCAAACCGAGCGCGCGCGCTTTGCCAGTTTTGAAAATTCAAAGGATCCACGCGGGTTAACTAACATTTTGACGGTTCATGACTCGTCAAAATGATGTTAACCCCCCCCAAAAGGGGCCCCCCACCCGACGACGACGCGCACGACGCGTCCGCACACGCCGTCGCGCGGGGCTCGGTGGCCGTCGGGACGACCGCGCGCCTAGGTACCGCCTCCTCTTAGTCGTCGTTTAGTGGAGTCATGCACGCCGCCGCCGCCGCGTCGTCGTCGTCGTACGCGACGGCGCCGTCGAGTTCGTTTGCGCACGAAAAGAGAAACGAACGCCGCATCCGACGCGTCGCCGTCGTCGCTCGCGCGCAAGCGCGCCGCATGAGCCGGGAATTCACGGCGCAACACCCGGCGACGCCGCACGGACCGCGGTTCCACGAGTACGGCGGGTTCGACATCGATCCCGAGCTTCAACACAACCGAGTGAGTTACATTCGAGAGCGGTGCGAAGCGGTGACGAAGGAGTTTCCGAACGCGATCGGTATGGATGATTTCTTGTTTCGAACCGAGGTGATGCTTCGTCGTTTTGGGTTTACGGCGGATAACTCGATCGCGTTGACGTCGCTGTGTCGAGACGAGATTACGTTTCCGCTCAAGAATGCGATTCACGACATTTTTGGGTACTCGCTCGACGTCGACGGTTTGGGCGGGGTCATCACGGCGGGTACGACTGGACTTGCGGCGGGTCTGAGCCACTCACCGACGGATTACGCCACCGGTAAGGAGCGTTACGTGTTGTTTGCGCTTCCGCACATCGCCATCGATGCTGAAGGTCGCGTTGGGTCCATTTTGCGTGCGGGTAGACAAGGTCAGTCGTGCGCGTGCGGGGCTTTGGTGAAGATGCAACCGCTCTTCAAGAAGTACCGCGACGGTAAACTCGAGATGAACATGGAAGAAGGCGGACACGACCCGCTCGATCCGGAGTTTTCCATTCTCACGAGACGATTGATGACGTCCATCGAAAAGGAGGCCATTCCGGCGAACGGTTTACCCTTGGCGGATGTCACGCGTTTGGCGGATAGAGTCATTCGTCGCGATTTGGACAAGCTCATCGAAAAGACTGTCGACGTCAGCAAGGCGGATTACGCCGTCGTCACCGGGATTCAAATTCATAGCACAACGGCGACGAACCGTACCTGGCATCCCGCCCTCGAATTCATCTCCCCGACGTCCATGTACGTCGTCAAGGATGGCGTTCGCAACGACATGGACGTCTTGTCCATCGATCCGCCGACGCCGCGTCAGCTCTTCCACATCGCCGGTGGGGAGGAGATTTACGATCTTCCCATGCCGAGACGGTCTTGGCCCGGGCTGTAAATGCAATTATTATCGCGCGCGCGCGACCGAGTACAACAACAAAAAAACGAGGACGACGAAGAGCAGGAGGAAAGAGGTTGAGAAGACAACTTTAGCAAAATTATATCGTTGCAACTGAAAGATTCAATCCGTAGCGCACACTTCACTCGCGTCCTTCCTCCGCACTCGGACGCGCGCGTTGATCATGACCGCCGTCGCGTCGGCATCGCCCCCCGAATCACCCACCGCCGTCCGCGCGTCGTCGTCGTCGCCGACCGCCGTCGTCGGTAAGTCGGCGCTCGACGAAGACTCGCTGAGATCGTCTCGAACCGCCAACGCCCAGAGGTACGCATCCGTCGTTCCCGGTGGCGTTCGCACGCGCGTCGGACGGGACGAACACGCGCGAGACAGAGCGCTGAGTAACCGCGCGGAATCCCTTCGTCGGGCGTTGTCGTTATCGGGGGATGTCCATCCCGACGAGCACCGAACCGCGGAAGGAACGACGTTCGCGCGCTTGTACGAGTACGCGAGCGTGTTGCAAGAACAAGCGGAACGGTGCGGTGATGCGCACGGGGAGTGCGCCGATGCGTCTTCGGCGTCGCTGAGAGATGAATTAATTTTGCGGGCGTGCGATGCGTACGCGCGGGCGGCGGCGATCGAACCCGGGGCGCACGCGGTGTTGTACAATTGGGGAATCGCGTTGGGCGACCGAGCCGAGCGAGCGCTGCGAACAAACGGAGAGGATGAAAAAGCGAGGCGGTTGTGGGACGAAGCGATCGATAAGTACGAACGAGCGGAGCGAAGTGAGGAGATGGCCAGGGTGTCGACGCAACAGGCGACGCAGGGATTGAACAATTTAGGATTGGCGTATCAGAGCAGAGCGGCGTGCGTGGATTACGCGTCGCGCGCGTCGAGTCTCGAGGCGACTCAAAAGGCTCGGGAGGAACGGGTGAAATACCTGAGTTCGGCGGTGAGAAAGTTTAGACGCGCGATGAGAATGGATCCAGGGTTTGACAGGGCGACGTATAACCTCGGGACGGCGGTGTATGCGCTCAGCGTGGAGTACGCGTCCATGGCGAGGCTGTATCCGCAAGACGAGACGCTCGCGCCTCTCTCCAGAGATTACGGCATCGCCAGCGCGCTCTACGTCGCCCTGGCGCTCGCCAACACCCCATCAAACTCGGTATACTCCAGTTCCTTCTCCATCGTCAAGCACTTGCTCCCAGCACCCTTCATCTTGGATGAAACGCTCGAGTACGCCGCGGAGGACGCGCCTTCGCTCCGATTGGACGACTTTGTCACCGTCCGCCTCGTCCTCGACGCAAAGTCTCTCAAAACCCACCCCACGGAGGCGACGACGACGAAAATCCCCGTGGACATCCCCATCGACACCATCGCATCCATCGAACCCATGGAAGACCTATCTCTACCCTCGGCTTTCGCCTACGCCGTCCTGCACTCGGTTTCCGCGAACGTTTCGCCGAGAGTTTTCGCCGCGCGAAACCCTCGCGTCCGCGACCGTCTCATCGACGCCGTGCGCGCCGTCGTCAGTCTCATCGCTCGACATCGTTCCTCATCGCTCGGCGTCCCGTGTTCCATCGCCATCGACGCCGTCGGCGAGGACCGAAACGAAGTACACGAACAACCAGAACCAGAACCGGCACCGGAACAACCAGACGAGCCGCCCAACCACCACCACCACCCATAGTCGAGCCATTTTAATCCTATAGAAGTAGAAAATTCGTGACGATCCGAGGCAACAATAACCAAAATCACAAAAGTCTCGCACACATTCCAATTCAATCCATCGGGTCACGCGAACGAGGGTGGGAAGAGAGGCACTTTATTGACGACTTTCGACGACGACCCGGCACTCGACGCCGCTCGACGACGCCGAAGCGCGCGAACGAGGGACGAACCGAAGGGTTCGTTAACGGATCGCTCGGGATTAACGCCGCGCGTCAGGGGGGTCGTTCGTGAATCGGGCGTCGTCGTAGGTTTCGTAAACGGCGCGTCAAACACGGGGGCGTCATGGGTTTGGGAAGGAAGCTCTTGAAATTCTTCGGCGGTGGGTCGCCGCAGGATGGACGGCGGTGGAGAAAGAAGAAGAAATCACCGGCGGTGGAGTCGACGCCGCAGGAAGGAAGCGTGCAAAACGCGGCCGAGGCGTTGGCGCTGGACATGGAGGAGTTGAGCGTGTCGGGAGCGGGTAGCCGGCTGGACAGGAGCAACTACGGGTCGAGCTCGCACGGGGGACACGGGCGGGAACGGCGGTTTTACGATCAGGAGTCTGCGAAATCGTTCGGGAGACAACACGGAGGGAAAGAGATGATCAACTTGTTGACGGCGGCGGAGGCGAAGATGATTCCGATAACCGCGGCGTTCACGGTGCACTCGGGCGAGCGGAGCGGGAGTTTTGTGCGCGATAAAAACGGCGAGTTTGTCGGACGCGGGGAAAGTGGGACGCTGATGATGGGGGCGTCGCCGTCGGCGGTGGTGAACGTACACACGCCAGAGTTTGATGGGGACGCGGGTAACATCGGGGCGGCGGGTGGGCGACGACGAGGGAGTCATAACTCGCTCTTGTTGCTCGAAGCGCAGGCGCTTCAGTCTCACGGCGTCAGCGGGTCGAAAAAGTACATTCCGGAAGTTTCCTCCTAGTGAAAAGGAACGACCGCGGGTGTGTTGTACACAATCGCTCTTCGGGAGCGCGGGTATCATTCATAATGTACGAAGACGAACATCATTATCATCGTCACAAGAATTTATACAGATAGAACAGAGGACAGGGGTATTTCCATCGCCGAGCGCCCCTCGGGGGCAAATACATTGTTTGATGGGTTTAATAACAATAATCAAACCGTTGATATTAATTTCTTTTACACGTTTACCAGTACCGGTACTGGTAGTGATGAGCTAGTAAATGGAACAGCCGCGTGCTGTTCTTGCTGTAAAACTATTGCGGGACGAGCGCTTGCATTTGCGCGATGCGAGCCTTGACCGCCGCGAGCTGTTCCTCGAGGTCGGCGAGTTCCTTTCTCGCCTTTTCGACGACAGCAGCGGGAGCCTTGTCAACAAAAGCGGGAGAATTAACGCGACCAGAAAGACCGGCGACTTCCTTTTCCATCTTTGCCTCTTGCTTGGAGAGACGCGCGACTTCCTTGACTGGATCAGCCAAGCCGGCGAGCGGTAGGTACACCTCGAGAGATTCGTTGACGATGATTTGCACAAAGTTCTCGGGCGCCGAGGCAACTTCGGCGGGCGGAGCAGTCGCGACGGAAGACGCATCCACGTCGAGGCGAGCGAGAGTAGCGATGAGGTTCAACTCCTTGCCGTACTCTGCGTTGGAGCTCGCGTCGCTGGCGACGATGATTGCGGGAATACGCTTCGCCGGTTCGACCGAGTACTCAGCCCGAGCGTTACGAATGCGCGTCACGACCGATTGCAAATTCTCGAAAGTGGACACGGACTGAGCATCAACGGTCGCGCCAACTTCTGGCCAGTCTTGACCGATGAGCGCTTCGCCGCGGTGCGGCAGCGCCTGCCACACTTCCTCTGTGACATAAGGAACAAAGGGGTGGAGCAATCTGAGCGTCCTGTCGAGCACGTATAGCGTCACTGCCTTTGTGACTCGAGCTGCGTCGGCGTCGTCGCCGTACAAACGGCTCTTCGCGCCTTCAATGAACCAATCTGCAAAAGAATCGTAAAAGAATGTGTATGTGGATCTTCCAGCTTCGCCAAAGTCGTACTTATCTTGGGCGGCGGTGACGTGGTCAACCGTCGCGTTCAACTTGCTCACAATCCAACGTTCCGCCAACGGAAGCTTTGCGATGGACGCCTCGTCCGCGCAAAGCTTGGCACCCTCATCGACGAGAGCCATGCGCTCGTCGTCCGACATCTCGTCCATGCTGTAGAGCACAAACTTACCGGCGTTCCAAATCTTATTGGTGAAGTTTCTGTTGGACGCCAAGCGCTCCAAGTTCAAGTTGAGATCCTGGCCCGGGGTTGTGCCCGTCGCGAGAGTGAATCGCAGCGCATCGCAGCCTTGTTCGGCGATCACGCCGAGCGGATCGACCACGTTACCCAGCGACTTGCTCATCTTTCTACCTTGAGAGTCACGAACGAGACCATGGAGGAAGACGGTGTGGAACGGAAGCTTTCCAGTCATGCCGTACGACATCATAATCATACGCGCCACCCAAAAGAAGAGAATGTCATGTCCAGTCTCGAGGACGCTCGCTGGGAAATAGTTTTTCATATCCGGCGCATTTTCATCCGGCCAACCGCACGTGCTGAAGGGCCACAATCCAGAAGAAAACCACGTGTCGAGCACATCCTCTTCGCGATGCAACAAGACGTGGTCGCCGTATTCCGCCTTGGCCTTCTTCTCGGCATCTTCGTCGTTACGAGCAACCACATATCGCTTGCTGGTACCCTTACCTTCACCTTGACGCGCGAGAGCGAGATCCTCCGCCGAGTCGTGCACGTACCAGACTGGGATTTGGTGCCCCCACCAAAGCTGTCGAGAAATGCACCAATCGCGAATGTCCGTCAACCACGATTTGTAAATCTTCTCAAACCTTTGCGGGATGATGGTGAGTTCCCCGGTTTCGACCGCCTTCAAAGACGGTTCCGCCATGGTATCCATTTTGCAGAACCATTGTTCGGAAACCATGGGCTCGATGACCTCACCGCCTCTCTGCGAGCGCGGCACGCGCATGGTGTAAGGTTCCGCCTTGATGGCTATGCCATCCGCCTCCATGTCTGCCCAGAGTTGCTTACGGCAGTCCGCGCGGTCCAAACCGGTGTACTTGCCGCACTGAGCATTCATAGAACCATCCTTGTTGAGGATGTTGATCGTGTCTAAACCGCAGCGCTTGCCGATGTCGTAATCGTTCGGGTCGTGACCGGGAGTAATTTTCAACGCGCCGGTACCAAATTCCATGTCGACGTACGAGTCACCGATGATTGGCACCGTTCTTCCTCCGGTGAACGGCACGACGCAGCGCTTCCCGATCATGTGCTTAAAGCGGTCGTCTTCCGGGTTCACCGCGACGGCGGTATCACCGAGAATCGTCTCCGGACGCGTGGTGGCGACGGGCAAAAAGTCGTCGGCGCCCCCACCCTCCACAGGGTATTTGAAGTAGTACAACGTGCCGGGTTCTTCAGAGTACTCCACCTCGAGATCACTCACAGCCGTTTGAAGCTTGGGGGCCCAGTTCACCATGTACGTTCCCTTGTAAATTAACCCGCGATCGTGCAACGTGATGAAAGCTTCCAACACACTGTCAGAGAGGCCTTCGTCAAGCGTAAAGCGCTCGCGAGACCAATCACAAGAGGCCCCGAGTCGCTTGATCTGCTGCTGAATTCGACCGCCGTACTCCGCCTTCCACTCCCAAACGCGTTCAACAAACTCGTCTCTGGACATATCCGTGCGTTTAACGCCCTCGCTCTCCAACTTGCGTTCCACGACGAGCTGCGTAGCAATGCCCGCGTGGTCCGTGCCCGGTACCCAAAGCGCCTTGCGCCCGCGCATGCGCGCGCTGCGGATCATCACGTCTTGCAAGGTGACAAACATGGCGTGCCCCATATGCAATGCGCCCGTCACATTCGGCGGCGGCATCGGGATAACGAACGGTTCGCCGCTCGCATTCTCGTTAGGTCTAAAGTAGCCTCGCTCCTCCCACCACTTGTACAACCCCTCCTCAACCTGCGTGTGCTCAAAGTTCTTGGGCAGATCGCCGTGTCGCTTACCGGGAGATGGCATCGTCTTCACTTCCGCGCCAGCTGGGTAGCTGCGCGAGCGCACGGCGATGCGAGCGACTCGAGAGTTGGCGTTTCCAAAGCGAGTCTCCTGTTGACGGCGTGAGGTGCACACCGTCGTCGACGCGCCCGTGGCGCGAAGCGCGCTCGCGCGCATGGGTGCGCAGTGTCGCACCAACGTGGCACGGGCGAAAGTGCCCAGTCCGCTCGCCATCGTGCGAGGCGGAGCGTGAAGTTGTGACGATGCCGAGGACGTGTCTTGAGGGTTTGGTGAAAAGTGAAATGTTCTTCCGACAAGTATCACAATCTTTTCTCAATGGTTGCGTCGTTTCTGATTCTACGTAAATTGCGCATCGATGATGACTTCAAAAGCGTTCAATCAATCGTTTGCGTCGTACTCGTATGCGGCTTGCGTCCACTCAGTTGGAACTTCCGAAATGTTCACGGCGCCGACGACTTCAATCGGGTCGTCACTTGCGTCAATGTCAGATCGATTGAGCGGCGGCAAACCTTCACGCTGGCGGAGGGCATCCGTCGCGTCGTAGAGTAATTCGACTTGCATCGGGTCCAGCTCATCATCTCCATCAAAGGGGAGGAGCACGTGATCAATCGTGTGAAGAATGGCGCCGCATGCCCAGATGTTTGGCGTCACGACGCTCGCGTGTGAACCCAAACCGACGATGCGCGTGTCGTCGTCCGTGACGTTCACGTATAACGGCATGACATTGTTGAGGTAATCCTCCAAGAATGCTTCGTCACCGTCGAGGTTTCGTAAATCTTCGAGCGTCAATGTCATGTTTGGAACGGCGTGGTACGATACCATGTAAGCTCTTACCAATCTAGTCGATCCGAACACTTCCTTGAGCGTAGCCTTCGATTCTTCCCAGCCTTCCCAGCTCTCTAAGCGTTCGATCGCTTCATTCGTCGGTACAAACAGCGTGTATTTCAGTGTCGGGTCTTGCATTTTGGATTTGATGACGGGCAGTGAATCAACGACTTCGGACATGATGCTTAATTCGTCGCGACGCGCCAATTGGGCGTACGCGGAGACGCAGTGTCCATTTTCCGGATACACCATCTCATCTGAGAGCTGACGAAGCAAACGTCTTCCCACCATAGCTCCGGCGTTACTACCGAGAGTCGTTCCGCGAATGCCTCGACCACTGATGCGTCGGTTACGAGTCGATGCGCCTCTGTATCTCGCATCCGTGCCTCGAGCGCACGCGAGCACGGCGCACACGACGCACGCGAGTAAAGCCCGCGCGCGCGTCATCGGGTGACGAGTCGTTTGAAGATTGGTATCGCTTCGCATGTTGTTATCGGGTGTTCGTCGAGCGCGTCACGTTGTGAGGCATTTCCATGTGTGAAGAGCCTCTGATTTGTGTCGTTTCTCGGTGTTTTACAAATTGACATTCACGATGAATCGCGCGCGTGACGGCGCGCGAGACCGATCGCTCGTCAGATGAGCTATGTCTCATCATTATTTGACAGATGTGCGAGCGCGCGCGAACGCACTCGCGGTGGTTGATTTCTAGAAATCAACCTAAGGCTCGACGATGTCGTCAAAGAAGAAATCGTTCGAGTTGAGCACGGCGTCCAAAGCGTCTCCATCGTACGGACCCATGTCGCAATCCATCAAATCTTTGAACAAATTGGTGTCAAAAGTTGGATACGACCCTCCGTCGGGAGCGGTTGCGTCGATGCCCGGAAGTTGGTCTGATTGCCCTTGCAATCCCGCGTCGATGCTCCTGATGAAACTCTCGGTAATTTTCAGCTTCAATCCCGCGGGCAACGCCGAACCAGAGGCACCCTGGGCGTACATCTCGTCGGGCGAAGACCCTCTGAGCGCAGTCGTCGTTACTCGAGGCGCCAAATCGTCCTTGCGACTATTGCTAGATCCCGCCGTGGGCTGTTTCGTTGTCACAGACTTCTTTGGCGCCTCCTTGGCTGGCCGGATTGGTTTTTCGCCTCGCGCCGATTCCTGCGCCTTGCGCGCTTCAAATTCAGCGAGCAACTTTGCCTGGCGAAGATTCATCGCCTCGACGCTCATCGGTGGCGTTGGAGCTCGCAGTTGTGCCTCACCCAGCGCCGCCGGATCGCGCGCGTTTAATCCTCCGCAATACGGCGCCGAAAAATTGTGCACGTTCGTGTCGTTCGACCTCTTCAAAACCTCGATCATCTTTGAATCTTTTTGATGGTCAAACATTTTCCGAACCGCGTGTTGCCACAGGTTTGCCGTTCGCTGTTTAATCAGAGGGTACCGAATCACATCGACGACGCCCATGCGAATCGCATCCATGATAAACTCGCGATCCTTCTCTTCGGCGTTGTCGTGTTGCAAGACGACGATGGCTACTTTTTTCGCCACCGCCGGAAACCTCTCGCGGCACGACCAACTATCGTCCTCCATACCCTCTCGTAACAGGCTCGCCTCGATGAGCACCACGTCTCGTCTAGGCGCGGGTTCAATCATGAGCGATCCCATGACTTCCTTGAGCGTGCTCACAACCGTGACTACGTCGAGTTGGAAACGAACGTGGTTCGATTTATCAGTCAGTCTCGAGGAGCGGTTTTCGCGAAGTCAACGACGACCGACGAGGACGAAATACGATAAGAAGACGCATCCATCAACCACAACGCGATATCAAACCTTACCTCGGTACGAGTTGGATTCGAGCAATCGCACGCTCGCCGCGCGCGTCTCGTTGTCTTCGCCAGCAATCACGACCTGCGGAGGGGTCGAACGCGCGCGCGAAATATACCCCGTCAGTCTCTCCTTCCTTCATCCTCCCCCGAAACGCGACGCGACGCGACGCGACGCGACGCGACGCGACGTCCGTCATCACACCGTCGTCACCGCCATCACCGAAACCGAAACGTTCGAGCGACGGCCCAAACGCGTCGCCTCAACGAAACGAAACCGGCCGACAAACAAGCCACGAATAATCCGAGTCACGCGCGCGCGCATTTCGTACCTCTAACCCCGCCGGAAACCCCGGTCTCGTGCGTCTGACGAACTCCATCGCGGACGCTGACGACCCACTCGCCGTTCCGGACGTCCCCGATCGCGCCATTGTCGGCGATTCGTCGACAGGCGTCGTCGGCTGGCGTCGCTGTCGCACTCGTCGTCTTATCCCTTTGAAAAACACCCGGGTGTTGTACATCGACAGCCTCGCCCGCCGACGTTCGGAATCGGCGCGCGCGCGCGTTTCCACGGAGAGAAACGTCGAGCGAGTGAGAAAAGGAAAGCCGGCGTCGCCCGGCGTCGTCGCCCGGCGTCGACATTCGGCGTCGTCGTCGACGTTCGGCGTAACACTCCATCCATCCAGTTGTTCACACTGTTTGCACATAAGTAAACTCGGCACTCAAACCAAAGACGTTCGCGGCAACGATATCTTCTTCACTCGGACGCGCGCGACGCTGGTTCGGACGCGCGTCGGTCGACGAGCGGTGGTGATCGAACGGCGATGCGCGCGATGTCGGGACGCGCGTCGTCGTCCACGTCGTCGATGCCGACGACGGCGGCGCGGCGTGTGAAACGCGACTCGGTTGGACGACGCCGCGTCACGGATCGCGGGCGCTGTCGATTGTTGAAATCGCTGGCGTCGATTGAAAACCCGACGCGGGAAGAGTCGACGGCGACGTCGGAACGCTTGGAGACGTTTTTATCGCGGAAAGGACGACACGCGACCTTCGAAGCGACGAGGAAGAGCGCGAGGCGGGTACATCAACGCGTCGCCGGGAGAACGGTGCGCGAGTACATGTCTCTGCCGGCGTCGCAGTATTCGACGCTGGATGGGGAGAGCGTGGAGCGGGTGGATGAGGATACGTTTAAGGTGGAGTTGAGTGAGTTTAATTTTTTGGGGTTTAGACTCAAGCCGAGATTGCGGGCGCGGGTGCACGTGAGAGACGACGGGAGCGGGTGCGAAGTTCGGGTGGAAGATATGGAGCTCAGCGGAAGCGGGGTGGTCGAGAGCGCGAGCGATTCGTTTGAAATCGTGAGTGTGAACAACGTGACGTGGAGAGATATTGAACTGGAGGCGTTGACGGAGGTTGAGCGCGCCGTGGTGGATTCGGAAGGGGGAGAATTCAAGGAGATGATGAGCGAGACGCGCGTGAGCGTCTATCTCATCGTGCCCGGTTGGTTTCCGTTCACCGTCAAGTCGACCGAGCGCACGGGACGATTCGTCGTGAATCAGGTAGTCAACCAAGTTGTGCCGAAGTTTTTGACTCAGCTCACTGAGGATTACCGGAGGTGGTCGAGCGGGGATGACTCGCGCGCGGCGACTGGGGGCGGCATGTTTGATTGCGAAGTCGGCGAAGAGGAGTGCGTCGTTCCAGATTCCACCAAGTAAATAGATAGTAGCAGCAGCAGCAGCAGCAGCGGAAGCGAAACACATTTGATAATACTACCTGTAGGTATGTGACGAGAAGAAATATTACATAAGCATTGCATTTCACGGTTCAAGCGATTTGTGTTTCGCCAACTTTAATAGAAATTGTTCTGCTAATCGGCCCATACAGAGCGCGGCGACATACGTGACGTAACCGAAAACTGCGAGCACGGCTGTCGTCGCCCATCGCAAGTAGCTGCACTCCAACTCACCGAGTGCTTCCTCCGGCATGCGACAAATGTCGTAGGTACTGTACACGAGCGCAAAAGCTTTGCTCGCCGTGAGAGCAAAGAACATTTGCGAGACGTTGCGCATGTGCGAGACGTGTCCCAACGTCCTACCCTTGGCTTGAAAGCTCGTTTGCCTCAAAATTATGCACTCGAGTAGCGCGAGACCGGCCGATCCCACAAATTCTGCGTTTGACTCGACAATCATTACAGATACAAAGTAGACGGAACAGAGGAGGGGTAACCACGACAAAACGTACATTCGTTTGTATATCAAAACGGCGGAAGCATCGAGGTCGTCCTCCTTGAAAATCAACGAGAATCTATCATCTGGCGGTCGGAAGAAGGACTCGAACGCATCCAAAAAGTAAGTCATCCTCGACGCAAAATGAAGACCTTCGATGGGACTGCCTCGATTACGTCGGGCCAGCGGCGTTCGTTGTTAACGTTTCAATCAATCGATCATTTTCGTGTTCGCGAGCTCAACTCTCATTAGAGAATATAATGAAGTCCAATTTCTTGAAACTCGCGATTGGTATCGTCACTGAGGCGTTCGGCTTGGACAAACGACGATCGCGAACGCCTTTCGGCTCGCAAAAGCCATTCCCGTCTCACAACCATAAACGTTCCAGTGGCTCCGATGGCGACGAAAACGAACCGCGGCTGCAAGCAGTCGACGTGACGTGATACTAGTCGTTTCATCCACATTGGGACGTTTGAGACGTCATGAAAACGCGCGGCGACTCCACTGCGAACTCGAAGCTCTGCAATCTTGTACGCCCGAGCGGCTTTGTAAATGGCTTTTTTCATCGTCTCGTCAATGGATTTCACAATGTCGTTGAGTGTGTCTGTACCATCTTCCGTCATCGTCATCTTCGAGCGCATGATCGTGATAACTTGACCTTTCTCCGACACATCATTCACAGCACTATCGTCGTTGTCATCGGCTTTACGCGCGAAATCTTCTCGCTGACTCGATCGATCCGCTCCGTCTGATGTTGGCTCAGCCTCGCGCGTTTCGTCAACTCCATCATCAGCGACACTCAACTCCTTTTCACCATCGAGCATCTCCCATTCATCTTCGTCATCGTCTTCTTCGTCTTCTTCGTCTCCATCATCATCGTCTTCATCGTTGTCGTCGTCGTCAGACTCGTCATCGCGCGCTCGTCCGGCCGGTCCCAACGCCGTCCACATCGTCGTCGCCTCGCGCTCGCCATCCTCATCCTCAACCTCCCCCCGCACCACCACGTACTCCCACCCACGACTCACCACGCGCCATCGGCGCTCCCGCATCCCATCTTCCGTCGATTCCCACGCATCGGAGCCGGCGTCATCGGCGTCGTACATGGTATTCCAAACCGCGCGCGTCAACTCGACGAGCCATTCCGGCGGATTGTCCACCGCGCGCGCGTTCGACCCTCCCTTACTCATCGTCTGGTGCGTCACGTCCGGTTCAAGACGCTCTTCTTTGATTTCAGAATCGCTGCCACGGTCGACGCATTCCGTCCACATTCCCGTCGTCCACGTCGGCTCCGTCGTCGGTTGTTCCGTCGTCGCCATCCTTCTCGTCGAAAGCTTTCGTTTGCGTCAAAGAGTGACGGTTCGCGTCGTCTCGCGCGTCGATTTCCCCGCCGCGACCGCGAACCGCTCGATCGGTCGCGTTCGTTCGTCCGAGACGTCCCGCCCCGCCTCGTCGTCGGCGCGGCTCGACGCTGACCCGTCGGGCGAGTCCGTCGCGCGCGGCAAAGTCTCGTCCAATCCGACGGTTTCAGAGTTCACTTTTTGGCGCTCTCGAGTCGATTTGATTTGATTTGATCGATGCTGGCGACGACGTGTCGACGAACGGGATCGTCGCTTCGATCGGCGGTCGTCGCGACGGAGCGATGGGGCGCGCGCGTGACGGCGTCGACGGCACCGGCGATGCGCGGGAACGACGACGACCGCGGCGTTGGTCGTGAACGTCGTGGTCGCGATGGAACGGTGTACAACTCGAGCAGGTCGTACGCGAAACCGTCGATGAAAGGCGTGACGGCGCCGGCGTCCGCCGGAGGATCGCGCGGACGAGGGATGCGAATCGCGCCGCAATCGCCCAATCTCATCGCGGAACCGTACGCCGGGCCGATGCGAAGACCGAGCGTGTTGGAGGCGTTTACGAGCGCCAAGGGGTTGAGGTTCGCGTACGAAGCGGCGATGAGCCGGGTGAAGGATACGTACGCGTTGAGCAAGTGCACGAAGGATATACGAGGGTTTACGCTAGAAGGGTTCAAAGCGGAGGCGAAACAGTTGTATAGGATGATTAACGCGTCGAGCGCGAACGCTGGGGGTGGGAAGACGTTGCCGCACGACGTGCGACACGCGACGACGGATAGGACGCAGACAGATTTGAAGAGAGAACGCAAGACGAGAGAGAGCGGTGGGTGGGTCAAGGTGGATTGGGATCTCGTTGGGATTGATGAGTGTCAAGTGGTGCGCGGTCGACTCATCATGGCGAATCCGAACGATACCAATGGGCCCGGTTTCGTGCAGCTCACGACGAGGTTTAGGAGTAGACAAAAATTCGCGGCGTACGACGCTCGCGGGCGACTCGTGTCGGGTCATCCCGACGAGACGCTCGACGTCGAAGACTTTTGGGTCTTTGAACACGGGCTAAAGATTCCGAATTCGCGGTGGAGATTGGCGGGTCGTCTGCACATGCCCACGACATCGCAGATTTCGTCAGCGGCAAAGCGCTAGAATTCTTCAAGTCTACTTCTACTAAGTTTCGGTATTATAAGTTCATTCATCGTTCGCTTAGTGTGTGTCAATAGCGCGAACGTAGAGCTAGCTTTCTTCCTTTTTGTAAAGTCAGCTCGCAGTTTCTAGGTTGAGGCGATACCGCGATAACAAGTGCGGAATACTCGCAATTTCTGGTCCGTACTTGCCCGGGTTGCCGTAGAGCTCAAACACCGGTACCGCCAGGAGCTTCAAGTTTTTCGGCACGGCAAAGTAACACTTCTCCGGGAGTTGAACGACAAACATTTTATGCTCCTCCTTGGGTTTGGTGATGTGCGCCGGGAGATACGGATACATTTGAGGTTCAAACGCCGTGCGGAACCACGTAGCCACCTGGTCGCCGACGTCAAACTCGTGCCGCTCCAATCCATCATCGCGATCGGGTTGAAGCTTATTGCGCAGCTTACGCTTCAACCCATCGATATCACCCTCCGCCGCGCGAAGCTTACCCCCAGGAAGCTTAAATGACGTCGCGTTCACCTGCAAAAGGAGCACGTGCGGAGTTCGGTGCTGATTCACCAAACAAATCGCGGCGACGCTTCTCCTCTTCCCTTCCTTTTCATAAGCTGACTTCATTCGCAACATGCGGTTCGCAATCGTCGCATCTTTTTCACCTCTCGCTCTCTTCGTCCCAAACGTGTACGAACCCAACGGATGCACGTCCAAAACGCGCCTTCCCGTCATAGTCGAAGCCACCTTCGCGGCTTCAGCCGCCGCCGCGTCCTCCTCCTCTCTCTCCGCCACCTCCGCCGCTTCTGCCTCCGCCTTTGCCTTGGCCTCCTCCGCTTCAATCTTCGCCTTCTCTTCCGCCTCCGCTGCCTCCTTCTCCGCCTGTTCGTGCTCCGCGACGACGTCGATATCATCCCGAAGTTCGATCTCGATGTCGTCCGAATCCGAATCTTCATCTTCATCCTCCTCCTCTACATCCTCCTCCATCGCCTCGTCGGTCGGTTCGTCCGATTTCTCAACGACGGCGTCATTTTCTTCCTCCTCCTCTTTTACCGACGCATCCCGTCGCGTCGATCGTCGCGTCGCGCCCGCCATTCCGTGCGTGATGCGCGCAACAATGAAGTCAATCGTGACTCTCGGACCAGATGAGCGTGTGATTTATCACATACTCTAGTTGTTTTACTCATATATACATAAATTTCCATAAATGAAGTCCATTTATAAGTCGTCAGGGTTTTGCTTCAAGACCGTTGAACACGCGACGCGACGTCACACACCGACGACACCCGTCGCCCACGCGCAGATCGCCCACGCGCGAGGCAAACGCAGAAACCTTCGTCTTCGCGCGCATCTTCCGTCTTACCCGTCCGCGTGGCGGTCGTCATGTCGGCGCGAGGCGCGACGGCGACGCGTGCCGGTGGAAAAAGTGCCGCGCGGGATTGCATTCGCGGACGACGACGACGATGTAACTCGCGGGTGGACGCGCGGGTGACGTCGCGTCGGGGTGGGTTTATGAAAACGACGACGACGCGGACGTGGACGCGCGCGGTGGCGACGGAATCGAACGCGCGGGCGCGGGATGGAGACGAAATGTCTTCGACTTCGACTTCGACTTCGACGTTCACGTACCGCTACGACTTTGATGACTTTGAGGACGACGATGAGTTTGAAGAGGACGACGAGGAGTTTCGAATCGCGTCCGCGACGGCATGGTTGAGTGTGTTAGAGCGGGCGACGACGCTCGGGGCGGTGTCGAGCGGTATCGCGTCGGTAGTGATGCGAGAGATGGCGTTTGGGGCGCTCGCGGGAACGCTTCCGTTGGTGGGCGCGCTGGCGCGAAGGGCGAGAGAGCGACGGTTGCGAGCGAGAGCGGCGGTTCGAGCGGCTGCGAGGAGAGATGAGATGTTGGCGTTGAGAATAAAGACGGCGCGGAGCGTGACGCTGCGAGAGGCGACCAAGCAAGCGGCGCCGTTGGCGGTGGAGGCGGTGAAGCGAGACGTGACGCCGGTGCTCGAAGAACTATCGAATAGGTTATCGAACGTCGAACGGGCGCAGGTGGAGGCGGCCAAGACGGCGGCAGCGACGGCGAGAGATAGCGGTGCGGTGGCTGGGATGCTTGCGCGGGATCTCGCGGCGGCGCGAGTCGATGCTCGGGAGGGCATCGCAAGCGTGCGAGACGAGTTTCGATCGACGGCTGAGACAGCCGCCGGCGAACTCAGAAAGGAGATGACGATGCTCTGGGAACTCGTTGAGAATGTCGAGAAGGACACAGCGTCGCTTCGTAAACCGATGGAAGAGCTCGCGGTGGACATCCGAAGCGCCATAGATGGCGAGGGAGAACGCATCGCGTCCTCGTCTGGGGGCATGTCGAGCGAACAGTTGGAAGACTTGCGCGCCATCATCGCCGACACGACGAGCGCAAAGGTGCGTGAAGCGATGGATCAACTGCTCGGTTCGATTCAAAACGTCACCTCGGACGAAAACATCGTGCAGAACCTCGCGTCAAAGCTAGATGAGAGCCAGTGGGAGGCTATGATTGGACGTCTGGATGCGATTGACGCCAACGTCAACGCGGCGAATCGCCGAGTTGAGGTGAATGAGGATGATTTAGAAGATCTTCGCATCGAAATCAGGCAGGAGATTTCCAAGGATATCCAGGATATCGTCGAGAGCGTCAATGATCTCAAGGTGGCGCTCTCCAAAGCACGAGTAGATCGCTCAACTGACGATGAGCGAGGCTCTGGAAGCGCCGAGGCTGCCGCGGCTGTCAAGCAATGGGCGGAGGAAAAGCTCCAAGCCGCGACGCCTTCAGTCGAGGTTGAAGAACAGATGAAGTGGCAAGCCGCGATCATCGAGGAAGATGACACCGCGGTGGACGAACTCGTTTGGGTGGGTGAGGAATCGCAGAGTCAGCCGGCGAAAATGAACCAAGGCGTGTCGCGAGACGAGGCGTTTGCAAACATGCAGGCGCTCTTGAACTCAAAGACGGCGGACGCCACGCCTAGCGAGAAGAGCGAAGAAGAGACACCAATGAGTTCTGACGACGCGGCTGTTTCCGACGATGTTGATGAAGAAGTCGAAGAGATTTGGGATCCGTTTGTCGGTGCCGCGGATGCGGAAAACGTCGCCAAGTACATGGCTGAAAACGAAGCCAAGGGGAGCGACGCAAAGGATGATGATTTCGCAGAGCAATCCGAAGCGGGACTCTCCGCGCTTCGTGCCGGTAGAGACGTCGCTCGAAGAAGCGGCATCGACGTGGACATGCTCGAAGACGCCGATGAAAAGTTTGCCAAGGCCATTAAGCACTTTGAGAAGGCTTGCGCCGTGGATGCGTCCTCTCTCGCCCTGGGGAATTTGGGCAACGCGCATCTCGCGCGCGGGAGAGTGCAATCTATCCTCGCCGAGTTGGCGCTTCAGCAAGCGCAGGTCGCGCGCACCGATCGTGTAAATGCGGGTTTGGAGGGCACGGCTGAAATGTATGTAGAGCTCGCCGAGGATAACCTCATTCAGGCTGGCCGACAGTTTCGTGCCGTCGTGGTTGATTCTCAATCCGAAGACAAAGAGGACGATAAGCGCAAAGCCAAAGCGTTGAACGGATGGGGCACGGCGCTGACTCTGCGAAGCGCACTCGTGTTGACAAGCGAAGGATCGACAGGCGACGCCGAAGCGCTCGCGGTTGCCGCAGCAGAGAAATTCAAAGCGGCGGCGGCGCTTGAGCCCGAGTCCGTGAAAATCTACGTGTCGTGGGGCGACGCGCTGCGCTTGAGCGCCTCGCTCGGCACCGTGGAAGATGAGGACGAACGCCTTTTCCAGGCTCAAGGATGTTACCGAGAGGCGCTTCGTCTCCAACCGGAGTATCCTCCGGCGTTAGAAGGACTTAGACTTTCAACTTGAGAATAATTTTTACAGACGTCACAAATTTCTATACCTACGGTAGTACAGTTCCGGTACTCACTATAGTTATTACATGAATGAACCCATCACGATGCGTTCGACGGGGTCCATGGCGCGCACGCGCCGTTTTGCGGGGACGCCCCCTCTTTCCATGGCTAGATGATGTAATTTTTCGACGGCTGACATTGCTGATTTGCCCGCCGATTTACGAATGAACGCCGCAGGCCATCCAACTGGAGCGTCAACAGTGATCCACTTGCCTCGGCCACCCTCTTCGCTCGATGCCTCGTCCGGCTGCACGGGTGTCTGCTGCGTCGTCCACACGTCCAACCACACTTCACCCGGCGGGAGGTAGACGTGTACGCTCGATGACCCCCTATCCAATACGGGGGCAAAGAGAATGTCACGCCCGATGAGAAACTGCGTCGTCAGCGACGTGGCGATGCTGTCGTACGGGTAGTGGATGACAAGCGAACGCGAGAGAGGCAATCCGGCCGATTGCGCCTCTTGCATGAGCTCCATTTTGTAAGCCTTGAGTGCGAGATGAATGTCGACGCAGATTTTCAGCTGATCGATGAGCTCTGGCGTGTGCCAAGGTTGCGCATTGTGGTGCGGTCGGTTGCCTTGGTGCGTTCTGTAAATTGCGTCGCTAAAGGCGTTAAGCTCCATCCATCGCATGAGCAATTCCGCCGATCGATGCTTAACCGGAGTCGCCGTGTACCCACCCACATCGCTGTGTGATAGTGTCAACCCGGACAAACCTCCGGATAATAATCCTAGAACGGCCGTCTTGATCCCGTCGTGTCCGTCCCAGGAAGTCATTTGATCCCCGAGCCAGAAGAGCGGTGAATGCTTTGGAGACTTTGTGCTCGCACTTCTGCTCCAGAAGAAACCTTTACCTTCGAGACCAGCTTTTTTCAAGGCGCGACGGTTCACCTCTGCCCAATCCTCGGGGTACCGATTGTGCACCTCGATGGGAAGTTCTCCCGACGCCAAATTTGCGTCAAACGGCAGGTACTCACCGAAATCAGCCATCCAACCCGACGCCCCGGTTTCTTTAATCATATCGACGATGATATCTTCAATCCATTGCACGCACTCTGGGTTACTCAGGTCGAGCAATCCAAAGGTGACTCCAGGTTCTGAGCCGAGTCTGTATGCTTCGCCGCGCACATCGCGCACCATGTAGTTTTTCTCCTTGGCCATGCGGTAAAACAATCCCTTGTCGCTGTTTGAATCCATCAAAAACGTATTCACGTACGTCATGAGGTGAGTTCCGTTCTTTCGCACTTCGTCTCTCAGGGCGTGCCAATCTGTGTAATGAGATTCATCGAGTCGCCAGTTCCACCAGACGCGCTCAATGCCGATGGACGTGTTCCGCACTCCTCCCCAGTCTTGCAACCAAAGGCCCGCGACTTTGACTCCACCCTCACCCATTTTACCGTACACTTCGCGCACCTTTGTTGGACCACCCGTCATGCCGAGTATGACCCCATCCAAGGCCCACTCGGGCAGAGGATCCATGCGCCCGCTGTAATCCGTGTACGCCGCGAGCACGTCTGGAATGGACACCGCGCCGATAATTTGACCTGTGATCAATCCCGTCGGCGCCGCCGCGTGAATCACGACGCTGTGCTCGTGCGTAAAGTCAAACTCACTGTATGTGTAGTTTGTCAAAAAAACAGATCTAGCCTTGTGCGTGACGTAATGCGGAATGGCGGTGTACGTCGTGTGCCACTTTCCGGCGGATCCCGGAAAGAGCGAGTTGAACGTCCATGAAATCGGCTGCAATCCTCTTCCGATCCCTTGCTCCCCAGTAATGACGGGAACCCGACGACCTCGGTGATTATGCGACGAGAACTGCTCACCCAATCCATATACGCGCTCGTCCGGATCCATAGCGTAGGTAAAATACAGTTGATTCAACCCGACAATGCGACGCCTCTTTTGCATCCCCGCTCGCAACACGCCAGGCACTTCGTCGTCCCAATCAATCACGAACGCCAATCTATCGTCACCATCGCACTCCAAAGAAAACTCATACGCCGCCGCGAGTTTCGCTTGCGCCTTGTACGCCTGCCGTTTCACCATGGTATCCCTCACATACGCCCCGATATCACCCAACCGCGACAACATCTTGTCCACGAGCGCGTCGTCTTTAACCAACTTTCCTCTCAACGTCAACTTCTTCCCCACCACGTCATGCTCAATCTCATCGATCGTCTGTATGCTCGTCTTCAAGTTCCGTCTCATCGTAATCGCAAAGTGTCCCGCGATGAGCTGATGGACATCAATAGGTCCATTCGCGACGCGCACGAAGGGTTCTCCCGGCGTCGTGCTCCACGCTTCCGCGTACTCGGCGCACTCTCTCAACAAACACCATCGTCTCTGTTGCGCCTTGTACACCGCGCTCATTCGCTTCGCCTCCCGATCCCAGCGCACGATAAACTTGCCGAGTTCAAACGACTGCGTCGAAATGTCAGAAAGTATCACGCCTTCCGGTGATATCGCGTGATACATCCTTCCCAAGTACGGTCCGAGCAACGTAAACGCCGCGAAAACGAACGCGCTCGACACGATCGGCACTCTCGGCGCGTACACCGCGACGAATCTCGGCAACGCCCGGCGGGGTTTCGAAACCACCCGCGTGATGTGTTTCACCGCGCGCTTCAACGGGCTTCTCGGTGGGCTCACGCTCCGTTTTCGGCCTTCTTTACCTACGCGATCAGCATCCTCGTCACGATCCGTCTGCAACGAACCTTTCGTCGTCGTCGTCATCTTCGTTGTTTTACCGCGCCGTTGACGCACCGGTGACGCCGACGCGAGCGAGCGACGACGCCGACGCGCGGTGTCGCTCGTCGACTCCGACGTTCGTCCGCGCGTCATCGTACACGCCGCGGAACACGCCGCGGTATGACGCATTGAGAGTCTCCGACGAATTGAGAGTTCAGCGCTCCGACTACCCCGCAAAGACGAAATGTGACGAGATGCGCGTCGTTGAAAGGAATCGACTACGTAGTAATTGTCTACATTAATGAATGGGTGCTCGTGAAGCGTAGACGTTGAATAATCGCGTCTTGCCGAATAAGCGATGGGTGGATACGACGTCGAACGCGCCGACGGAGCGTAAAATGCGGACGCAGTCGTCGAGAGCGCCGTCAATGTCGTGACACTCTAATACGACGCGATGGATGCGTGGCCAATGGGAAGGACGGATACCGCGTAAGACGTCGGCTTCGGCGCGTTCGACGTCGATTTTGAGGAGATGGACGGCGTCGAGTTCGGCGTCGTGGGCGTCGATGACATCGCTGACGGTGACGATGGGGCGGGTGGAGGTTCGCGCGCCGGCGAGCATGTAAGCGGCGACGGCGCGGATGAGGGTGCGGAGGATGCAATCGGCGACGAAGGAGATGATTCGACGCCAAATCGGCGCCGTTGGCGGAGAAGCAGCGGCGGAGACAGCGGAAGACGACGACGAGGATGATGATTCGTCGAGGATTAATCCGCGGATGACGCGGCCGACAGACGTGACGACGTTGGATTCCAACCCATCGTGTTCGTCATTCTCGTCTTGGTTTCTAGGACGTAGGGCGTCGTAGACGTATTCCACGACGTTTTCCATCGTCTCTGCATCGTCTCGCGTCGCCGAAGTCGTGGACCATCCCGCCGCTCTGGGAAAGTGCGTAAACTCGATCGACTCGCCACTTCGCGATCCCACTCCGACGTTGTGCGCGTAAATCTTCCCCTTCCCCGTCCCAGGTCCTCCCGCCACCGGCTTCATTCCCACCGAAAGCGGAGCTTCGCTGTCCAATTCCACACTCGTCGAGGTCGATTCCATCGATTCACCGCACAAATGCGTCGCGTTTCTCACAAACACGCCAAAAGTCTCTTCAATCGGTTCCAACCCAACCACGACGCCGGTTTCGCCCACTCTTCCTGAAAACATCGTCGACGACAACCCAATATTCGCCCCGACGTCGATGACGCGATCACCGAGCGATAAACCCGCACACGAAGACGCTGCGTCGTCTACGCCGCCGTAACAGTCTCTCCCGACCAACTCGTCGTGTATAAACTTCACGTCTGGTCTCGACACGTACGCAATCTCCGTTCCATCCGGTGCCGTCGCGATGCGTCGTCGCGCATCGAACGTCCACGACGACTTATTCATCGGCTCTGCCTCATCCATCGTCGTCGCGCATCGTCGTCGTCGCTGCGTCATCATCACTCGTTTAGGAGCAGAACCACTGACGGTTACTAAACTCCTCGAAACATCTTGACGCCGCCGCCGTCGTCGTCGTCGACTCCCCACCGACGTCGACGCGACGACGTCGACGCATCGCATATCGCCCGTCCGACGTCCGCGTCGCTCTTCTCGCTCGGTCGGTCGCGCCCGAACGCCCCGTCGGCGCGATTTGACGAAAATCGTCAAAGCGACGCGCGTTTTCTTTCGAAAATGTCGAGCGCGAAGGACGCCTCGCTCCCGTCGACGCGCGACAAGCGACGAAGACGCGCGAGGGACGTCGTCGCGTGGGCGCGAATCATCGGTCGCGATGACGACGGCGCGACGCGCGCGACGCGCGCGACGTCGACGCACGAGCAACAGCAACAACAACGCGGGGTCGTTGGACGGTGTGGTTCCGCGGTGTGGTTTAGCGAAACGGAAGACGCGGTGTGCGCGTACGGCGGGCGCGGGTGGTCGCACGGCGCGCCCGAGTACGGAGACGAGTGTCACGTGGTATCCATTGGTGCGTGCGATGCGGTGAAACGAAACGGGACGAGCGCTCGGGAGGGTGATTTTCGGAACGCGCTCGAAAGCGTTTGCTTTGAATTTTGACGCGCGCGCGTTCGAGTGAACGGAATCGACGAAGAAGAAGAACAAGAAGAAGAATCGATGAGACTGACGATGAATACACTCGTTTCTGCGACAGGAACCTGGGACGTGAAACGGGTGAAGACGACGGGGACGGTTCCGGTTGGGGTCGAGGGCGCTTCGTACGCGCACAGACGAGCGAGCCAAACCGAAGGGGCGTCGGCGAGCCAACGAGAGACATCCACGCCGACGAACGTGTCGACGACGCGTGCGGTGACGTTTGCGTTCGGTGGGGCGACGCGTCAGGGGAAATTGACGAACGACGTGCACGTATTGGATTGCGAAACAAAGGTTTGGATCAAGTTGGCAACCAAGGGGGAGAAACCGTCGCCCAGGATGGGACAGGCGATGGCGCTGCGCGAGGGAAGGTTGTTCGTCCATGGAGGTCGGTCCGTCAAGGTTTCCGGAGGTGAGAGAGGGAAAAAGAACGCCGATGATGCGTTGGAGGATGAATATCTCGCGGATGCGTACGAGTTGAACCTACACTCGCTGACGTGGCGACAGGTGACTATGAAGGGCGGCGCGCCGTCGCCGAGGGCGTTTCACACGATTAACGCATTGAGCGCAATGTTGGTTTGTTTCGGAGGGGATAACGGGAAAGAATTCTTAAGTGAGACGCATTACATGCGGTATAGCGATGAGAAGTGGCGTCAGGCGGATCTGAACGAGTCTAGGGACGACGAGAGGAGCACGGTGTGCTGGCCGAATGAGCGCGCGTGTCACACCGCCACATCCCTTTTAGACGGAGACACGGTGATTGTCTTTGGCGGTATCGGCAAGAATAGCGTCGCGCTCGGCGATACTTGGTCCTGGTCTGCGAGCGAACTTCGATGGACTCCGTTGGAACCACCGTCGCGGCAACCAGAGGGGCGTTTCATGCACGCGGCGACGACTGTCGGCGATGGATTGGCCATTTACGGAGGCATGGCGCTGACAACAAAGGGCGCGAATAGCAAAATTTACCAAGTGTTTGATCACATGTACATCTTGACGGGATTGCAACTCATGGCGCATCCGATGTGGCAAGACGCGCGAAGCGAAGGGGCGACAAAGCAAAGCTCGCTGGAGACAAGAGACAAGAACAACGCGACGAAAGAATGTGAACCGTCGCCTCCGCCCATAGACTCGAGACGATCGTTTTCGCAAGACAATCCAGAAAATCTTCCGCCAAAGAAGAAATTGTCGGCAGCAGTCAAAATTCTCAGAAAGTCGTCCGGTGCTTCGTCTGATTTGGGTTCTGCACCGTCGGTGACGATTCAGGAAGTGGAGGAAGCCATGAAAGCGACGCCGCACAAGGCTCCGACGAAGCAGGAAGTGCCGCCGCCAAAGCCTTCTTCCAAGTCGGTCGCCGAAACGAAGAAGCTGGCGCAAGCAAAGGCGAAAAATAGCAAGGGAAGAGACGTCGCGGGCAAAGTATCGTTATCTGTGCAAGTGAGCACGGATTCGCGCATGGAAACTGAGAGAGCGGCGGGTAAGACTGAAATTCCATTGCCCGGTGTGAAGCTCGCTCCTCCGGATGACGCCGACGAGCCGACGGAATCGGCGCCATCGTCAGTGGTTCCAAAAGAAAGCGTCCCCGTGCCGGGCGTTAAACCAGCGCCTCCGGACGATGAGGATGATGAAGGCGACATGCCAATTGATGGGAAATCTACGCCTAGCCCGCCCGTGGAGTCTGCCCCGCCAAAGCGCGGAATGCCCATTCCAGGGGTTCGTTTAGCGCCCGTCAACGACGACGAGTGGGAGGAACTTGACCCGGACCAACGCATGCCCTCCGTGGAGACGAGCGCCGATGAGGACGGCAGCCTCCCAGATCTCCCACCGTTCACCTTTGAGTGGGTCACGAGCGAGGACGGATTGTACTCAATCATGATTGATAAGAGCAACGGACGCGAGCTGAGACGAATTCCGCTGCCGCCCGAACTCGCTCTGTTCAAAGTTCCAGACGACGTGAGTAAGTCAGTCGCCCCCGAGAGGTCGCAAGCTACGCCAAAGCCGGTCAAGCAACATCGATCAGACTATTCAGAAGAGGAGCGGCGCCTGGCGATTAGCTTTTTCGAGACGTTTGAGTTGAACAAACACGCTCCCCGATACGACGGGCTCGATCCGGCGAGCGTGACGAAGGAGATTGAAAAGGCGTGGAGAGAGTTGGGAATGGATGAGAAGGAAGAGTGGTACGAGATGTCCAGAGGCCCTCCGTCTTCGCGGAAAAAGATGCGAACGGATACCGAGGAAATCGACGATGAAGAGCGAGCGTGGGAAGAGGCGATCAAGGTGACTCGAGCACAGGCAAACATGCAAGTTCGCGCTGAGATGGCTCACAACGCGGGAATCGCCAACTTTCGCGGCGCAGACACGTCGCTTCTAGGAGAACACGTGACGGGAGTCGTGACTGGCGGCTTTGACGCTGGATATTTCGCCACGATGCGACTCCAAGGCCCCGATGGACCACAAAACTACCGCGCGGTTCTCTTCTCACCCGTGTTGTGCTCACAACGCGTCGTCACCACGGAAGAGGGCCAAAAAGAGCCACTCATCGTCATGCCGAGTTACTGCGTCCCCGGCACGTCTTCATCCGTCGCGCGCAACATAGTCTTCACGCGCAAGAATGAAAACACCGGTAGGATCCACGCCGAATCCGTCTGGGGGCGTCCGCTTTGCGTGCGAACCAACGCCTCTTCGGCGGATCCATCAGGCGGTTTGCGCGTCGTCTCCTCCGCCGGCGACCCGGTCGTACTCACAGAGCACGTCACGCAGGCTCGTATCGCTGATGATTTGGATTGATTTCCTCGCTTTGCTTAGAAATGAAGCGTGCACTAGTTGTGTAGTAAAAACAAACGACATATTTCAACTTAAGCTCAGGGTCGGCACCTCGGCTCGGTTTTCGGTGCCGACCCCTTGGAAGGCCTCAGAGAACGACGCCGACGAGGTTAACGACGACGACGAACGACGACGAACGAGATGTGCCGAAGAGTGCAATGCAGCAAGTGTGATAAGCCAACCTGGGCCGGTACGTGACGCGACGACGACGACGCGACGACGATGCGATTGAGACAGGACGGGGGAATGCCGTGACGCGATCGGAACCTGACTGACTGACTGGTGAACGATTCGTTCGTTCGTATGCGGGCGTAGGGTGCGGAATGCACATCGAGACGGCTTTAGCGGGCGTTCCGGTGGAAGACCGATGCGCGTGCGAGCGCGGATCTGTCTTTGGAAGCCTTTTCGGAAGTAAAAAGAAGGACGCGAGTAAGTAAGCGAATGCGAGGTTGCGTTTTCTACGTCGAGCCAACACGAGTGTAATACTTACATACATTACGAATCATTTTCTCGAGTTCTGTGCGCTCTGTACTCGTTCGCGAGAGACGTTTTCAAATCGTCGATGCGCGCACGGCGCTCTTGGATGCGATGACGCAGTTCCTCGAGGTCGGCGCGAGCACGACCGTGCTGACGGAGCGTTGACTCGACTCGGCGCTCGAGCGAGATTTCTTCAGAGGATGGTTTGGCGGAAATATCGACGATGCGCGCTATTCTGAGCGCGTCGAGCGCACCTTTGTCGACGTTAACGTCGTGCTTGAGCTGATTCATTTCTCTCGCCAGCTCTCGCGCGGCGGCGGCGTAAGATGCCATTTGCTGACTGTTCTTTTCTAATTCCGGTGCCACGCGAGACACATTTTTGCAAAACGCCATGAATTTCAACTCGGTACTGGATGCGTCGCTATCCGCGTCATCGCTGTGGATCTTCCGTTTTGATGAAGTGCTCGCGGAGGAGGAAACCGCGTGTGGGGGAGGGATTTCGTCCGTGGCGACGGTTGCATCGACGTCAAATTTGGCTTCTGCGGCGCGACACATGTCTCTCAATATCCTTTGTACCGCGCGTATCTTGGCGACGCTCGATCCACACTCGAGCTTGAAATCGTCATCGTCGATATACCGTCGCACGTTTTCTACGAGTTTCGACAGCGCGTCCGTGCTGAGCTCCATCTCGAAATCCTCGTCATTTGACGCCGTTTCGCGACGAAGCAACGCGAGCTCTACGCGAAGTCGCTTGTTCTCCTCCTTCAATCTCGCTATGAGTAAATCGACATCAAGTTCCTCGTTAACGAATAGCTCGTTTGAAATTTTGCGCACTCTCTGCGCGAATCGGCACGTGCTTACGCTCTCGGCGAATGCGTCCATCTCCGCGCTTGCAGTGGCAATCATGACGGTGCGACAGTTACCTCCTAAACTATCCCGAAGCATCAATGTCATCAAGCTGTTTCGATACGGGACGTGAATATTCACGTTGCCCTCTGCGCGTTCCTGCAGCGCGACGATGACTTGCTCGAGAAAATGCAGAGAAACGTTAATGTACTTGGCCTCTTGAAGCGTCGTTCCGTTGACTCGACTCTTGTTCACTCGTTCGCTTCCCGCCAAATCGACGAGATGGAGTTTCGCACGCCTCAGCGTGTCAGTATCTCTCGAGCGACGCGTGATTATCACTGTAAACACGCAGTGCGACCGACTCGACGCCATGTTCAGCGGGGTTTCCGCTACTGCTCGATTGGTATCGCCGACAAAGAGTAAATCAAGTGCTTCGCCTTCGCTAGACACGACGCGCGTCGTCAAATCCATGGTATGCATCTGCCCATTTTCATCCTCCATGAAACGCACTTTCGGTAACGGAATTTCAGACGCTCTTGCGTACCCTCTCGCGGCGCTCTGTCTTTCGTCCAAGTTTGTGGCGAGCAAATCGTACGCCTGCTCCAAGTAAATCTCGACGTAGTTCACCTCGACTGTAAATTTGACGCCGTCCTGAGCGCTCATCGATTCAATCTCGTTGAAAATCATCGAAAGCGCTCTTGGAACAATGCCTCGATCCTCGTACTCGGCTACCCCGCCAGTCAGAGTGTACGTCTTCCCGCTTCCCGTCTGCCCGTACGCGAACAGAGTCGCGTTGTAACCGTCCAACGCCGCGCGCACCACGTCGCTTCCAACCTCGTCAAACACCGCGTTCTGAGTCGCACTCTCGTCAAAGACACCGTCGAACGCAAACTTTTGCTCGACCGTCTGCGCCGCGCCCGTCCTTCGATCCAGCGCCGCCTTACACTCGACGATTCGCCGACGCTTGGACGAGGACAACGTTTCATCTTCCGAGTCTTCGCCCTCCAAACTCGTCGCGTCATCCAGCGCGCGTATGCTCGCGCGATCGCTCGAAGGTCTCGAAGACGGTCGCAGTCGAAGGTACGTCTTGATCCGCGTCGTCGTCGGCGCCGATGACGGGGCGTCGGACATTTCTCACGCGCGCGAAAAGTGGGGTTGTTCGAGTCAACTCTGAACCGACACACCCGCGCGGCGCATCGTGGACGTACAGGTCAAATCCAACTCGATTTCAAAACGCGATGCGCGATGAGGAGAAACGACGAGGAAGACGGAAAAAAAAAGACAAAAACGAGAAGAAGACTGTTTTTGATACTTTAGTGTATGTTACAATTTCCTCGTCGATGCGCGCGCGCGATTCGAGGTGTATACTTCGCGCGCGGAAAGGAAAAATTCCGCGCGCAGACGTCAACCAACCAGTCTACTCCTTTCTCGCCTCCTCCAAGTACGGGTTTTCCTTTGGCGCCTCGATGATTTCAATCTCGTGATCAAACTCCCACGGTTTCCACTCCCGCATCTTCGGAATCAGCTCCAACTCATCCTCGGCAATCTCGTACAACTCTTCGATTTGTCCCTGCCCGATCGCCGCCTCGATCTCGCTCACGCTCGCCCCTGCCTCCGTCTTCGCCAACCGATCGGCGTACACCGCCTCCACCACCTGCCTGTACCCCGCATCCGCGGGAATCCCGCGTTGAATCTCGCTCAGCACGCGTTTACAGATGGCTGCGTACGCACCCTTCCCATCCTCCAGCACTGACAAACCGACGATCCCAGTCGTCTCCTTGGTCGTCGTCGCGGACATCCACCGCGGCGCATTCGCCGCGCTCCGGCGCAGCTGCGTCATGAGCGCTCTCCGCAACATCGTCGCCGTCGTCCTCTCCTCGAAAACCCCACCGAGGGAATGGCGCGCCGCGTTCCCGGTCCGGATACTGCCGTCGTCTCGAGCGACGCGCGTCTTGCCCTAGAGGTCGTGCGTCGTGTACCCCTAGTTTGGTTTTACGGGTCATGACTCGTCTTATGTGATCATTGAGAGTTATGAATCATCAATGATAGTGGGGTACACGACAAAGCCCACCCCGAACGAACGTTCGACTCGCCGTCGTCGACGCGACACGGCGTCGCGCGCGACGGACGACGCGGACGATGTCGGAGGACGACGCGGAAGACGCCGACGAGGAAACCATGGAGACGGAATCCGAGGAGGAGGAGGAGGAGGAGGAGGAATCCGAGTACGAAGCAGAGGAAGATGAAGACGACGATGCCGTCGTCATGTCGCAAAAGGATGTCAAGGCTGCGAACGTCGCGGCGTTGTTGAGCGGAACGCTGGAGACGAGCGTGAAACCGTACGTCCGCGGGTTGACGGTGGAAGACCCGGCGGTGGTTTTGCGACGGGCGTTCAAGTCGCCGTTTCCGAACGCGCCGAATCGGAGTGGTACGTGGGTTGAATTCGGACGCGCGCGCGTTAACGGGCTGTCTGCGCGTGTTTTCAAAAGTCGGCACCGCGCGCGCGCGAACGCGAGCGTGTGTCGAACGCGAGAAGGCGAACGCGCAGCGATGAGAGCGCCTGCGTTGGCTGGCTGACTGACGATTTTTTTGTGTTGTGCGCGTGCCTTTCTTCCCTCAGCCGAGTTGATGCGCAGATTGGCGAGCAGACGCGTCTTTGTGCCGTGGGGAGCCAAGGCGAGCGACGTCGCCGCGGCTATGCCGAAACCCAAGGCGTTGACGTCGATGGAATCGGAACACATCGAGCTTCCGGAGGGCGTGGAAGATCTCGTGTTGTGGACCCCTGGTGATCGCGCGCCGGAGGGCGAGGCGGGGACGAGCGGTGAGGAACCGCGTCCGAATGCCAAGCCCGTTGTCGTGGATAGAATGCTCACGCGCTGGTTGCGACCGCACCAACGCGAAGGCGTCAAGTTTATGTTTGAGTGCGTCATGGGTCTTCGCGATTTCGAAGGCACGGGGTGCATCTTGGCGGATGACATGGGTCTGGGTAAGACACTTCAGGGCATCACGCTCTTGTGGACGCTGTTGCGGCAAGGACTCGACGGTTCTCCCGCCGTGAAACGGGCGCTCATCGTGTGCCCGACTTCGCTCGTGTCCAACTGGGACGACGAGTGCAACAAGTGGCTGAATGGTCGCGTGAAAACGCTTCCAATTTGCGATTCCACGCGTGCAGAGGTGGTGAGTTCGGTGAAATCCTTCTTGGCGCCTCGACACCTCGCGCAGGTAATGATTGTGAGTTACGAGACGTTTCGAATTCACTCGAGTCGTTTCAACTTTGACGGGGCGGTGGATCTCATCATGTGCGATGAAGCGCATCGTTTGAAGAATGGCGAGACGTTGACAAACAAGGCGTTGTGTTCGGTGCCGTGCCTTCGTCGCGTCATGTTGAGCGGTACGCCGATGCAAAATCATTTGGATGAATTTTACTCCATGGTTGGTTTCTGTAACCCGGGGCTCTTGGGAACGCCGGCGGAATTTGCGAAAAAGTACGAACGTCCAATCTTAGCCGGACGTGAGCCAGACTGCACCGAAGCAGAGATGGAAAAGGCGCAGGCGGCGAACACGGAACTCTCAGATCTCGTCAACAAGTTTATCCTTCGCCGGACGAATACCATTTTGAGTAAACACTTGCCGCCCAAAGTTGTCGAGGTTGTGTGCTGTAAGCTCTCGCCGCTGCAACAGGCGCTGTACGAACACTTTTTGAGCTCCAAGGCTGCGACACAAGCGCTGACTGGCAAAGCAACCGCCGTGCTTCCCGCAATCACCGCGTTGAAAAAGCTGTGCAATCACCCGAAACTCATCTACGACATGATCAAAGGTGCGAAGAACACTGGAAACGCAGCCGCTGGCTTCGCCACGTGCGCCGAATTCTTCACTCCCGGTATGTACGACTCTGGTTCTGGACGCAGCGGACGCGGCGGTGGGGGCATGATGCACGGTTGGGAAAATCACAGCGGCAAGTTTGCCGTGCTCGGGCGTCTCTTGGCCAACCTCAGAGCCGAGACGAAGGATCGCATCGTCATCATCTCCAACTACACGCAAACGCTCGACTTGATTGCGCACATGTGCCGAGAAAGAAACTATCCGCACGTTCGTCTCGACGGGAGCACGTCTATCGGAAAGCGTCAAAAGCTCGTCAAGACTTTTAACGATCCGACGTCGAATTCGTTCGTCTTTCTCCTCTCTTCCAAGGCGGGAGGTTGCGGTATCAACCTCATCGGCGGTAACCGTCTCGTTTTGTTTGATCCGGATTGGAACCCGGCAAACGACAAGCAAGCCGCGGCGCGTTGCTGGCGTGATGGACAAAAGAAAAAGTGCTACTTGTACCGATTCTTAGCTTCTGGTACCATTGAAGAAAAGGTTTTCCAGCGTCAGTTATCCAAGGAGAGTTTACAAAACGTCGTCAACGGTTCTGGCGAGTTGGAGCAATCCGTCATGTCCAAGGATGAATTGAGAAAGTTGTTTTCGTTGGATTGCACGACGAGCTCTGACACACATGACACCTGCGGTTGCAAGCGTTGTCCAAAGTTTGAAGACGCCAAAGAGCTCGGACTCGATCGAGACGAAGCGTTCAAGGATTGGGAAGAGCAAATCGACGAAGCGGACGAACAAAAGCTGGATGAGTGGGCGCATCATCATCGCGTGGACAAGGTGCCAGACGACATGATGAAGAGATCTGCGGGCGAAGACGTCTCATTCGTCTTCTCGCTTAAAGTTGAAGGATGCGCGATTGCTGACAACAAAAAGACTGAAAACAAACAATCAGACGCGCCAAAGCCGGCGAGTGAAGGAGCGTCCAAGCCGACGAGCGGGGCGCCGCCCGCGCGAACGCTCAACAATGTTGCGCGCGTTCCGCCGACGCGTCCTCCAATGGCGTCTGCGGCGCAGAAACCGGCAAAGTTTGTGCCTCCATCGAGACGACCACTGACGGAGATGAACGCGCCGAGTAAATCTGCCTATCAAAAGCCAACATTTGCCGCAAAACCACCGACGAAGAAACCAAAGGCTGCACCGAAGCGCAAAAAGGCGATTGAAAGCGAATCAGAGGAAGAATCCGAAGCGGCGACGTCAGAGTCTGAGGAAGAATCCGAAGAGGAATCCGAAGCAGACGAGGACGCCGTGCCGGACTCCGAAGACGAAAACGATGACGACGTCGAGAACAATTCTGCTGGAACCAAGCGCCCGCCTGCAAAGACGGATGCGCGTCCGACGAGGCAAAAGTCTGCTCGTTTGTCTTCTCTCACGTCTGGCGGCGGCATCGGCATTCCGGCGCTCTCCTCTGAGGACGACGAAAGCGAAGAAGAAGAAGAAGAAGAAAGCGGCGAAGAGAGCGATAGTTATTAGGTGTGAGATGAGATTGTATTCAAGAAAACTTTTACTACTTACAACGATCGAACGAACGAACGCCTTCATTAGTACCCCATTTGCGCCTCAGCCGCTTCCGAAATGACGGGCAATCGAACGTACCTCCCCGTCATGCAACCGACGGCGGAGAGCGCAAACACGGCGAGCGTGGTGACGAAAATGGCGTTATGCATCACCATCGTCACCACCCCGGGCAATCCAATCCCGAGAATCCCCGGTCCAAAGAGCGCCTCGACGAGAGACGGGAAAATCAACGCGATATCCAAGAGAATCGCCTGCATCGCGTTAAACCGGCAAAACCGCGACAAGCTTTGATTCTTTGCAATTCCGAGGTAAATGGCAAAGAAAACGATCAAGTTACCCATCGGAAGCATGGCGACGCCGCGAAGAATCGGCATCAACGGTTTCAACAACACCACCGCGGCCGGGAACATGGTAAAGAAAAACCTTCCGTACCGCAAAGCGCTCATCAACGGCAAGACGTACGGCAGGAGCGCCACCACGCGGTCCGGCACCGGAACAATGTTAAACGACCCCCCACCGCCGTATCGTCCCGACATGGCGGACGAAACCACAGCGCCACGTCGTCCTCCTCCTATGCCTCCTCCGCGCGTCATCGGCGGTCTCACCGCCGTCGTCGCTTTCGTCGCTTTCGTCGTCGTCCGCGCCAACCCTCTCGTTGCCCCGTCATCATCATCATCCTTTTTCATTCGCACCTTCAACGCCACCGCTCGCGTCGTCCTCGTCGTCCGCGTTCTCGCACCACCCGCCGCGTTCCACCGCCGCGTCGACATCGTCGTCGACATCGTCGACATCGTCGTCATCGTCGTCATCATCGTCGCCGCACAAT
>Ga0181570_10000205_pt1 | contig 56505 bp, 39 predicted proteins | sample 101ome_18_FD_148667 | JGI IMG/M metagenome (GOLD analysis project Ga0181570, IMG submission 148667) | Coastal salt marsh microbial communities from the Groves Creek Marsh, Skidaway Island, Georgia - 101406AT metaG (spades assembly) | ecosystem: Environmental > Aquatic > Marine > Intertidal zone...
TCGTCGTCGTCGTCGTCGTCGTCGTCGTCGTCGTCGCGCGACGCACCGCGATGCGAGTCGCGCGTACCTCCTCCTTGATTCGTCTCGCGCTCGCGCCGCCCGCGAGTCGCGCCCCGCCTCGACTCGCCCGCGCGCCGCGTCCCGCGTCCTCGGCGTCGGCGTACCCCTGCGTCGTCGTCCCGTCGCCCGATCGACCGGTCGTCTCGCGTCAGTCTCGCGTCCTCGGTCGCGTTCGCTCGCCTCCTCGGTCGCGCGTCTTCATCGCCATCGCCATCGTCTTCATCGCCATCGCCATCGTCGTCGTCGTCGTCGTCGCCATCGATCGGTAAGCGCACCTTGGGCAAAAACGCCCGAAAGCCATCCAACAAATCGTCGTGCCCCGCGAGGCTTCGTCGCACGCTCTCCACGACGACGTCCACGGGTAATCTGCGCGCGCGAACGCGAACGCGCGCGTCAGTCATCACCCTCGCGTCGCATCGATCGATCGCGCATCGCATCGCGTCGCGTCGCCTCGCCTCGCGTCCACGCACGTTCCCCGCTTGAACGCCTTCATCGCGCCTAAAAACTCGTGGTACTTGAACGATTCGTCCGCGAAACGCGCGCGGACTTCCCGCACGTACGCCAACGCGTCCGCGACGTCGGCGACGGCGGTTCCATCGCCGCCATCGCTCGTCGTCGCCGCCGCGGACGCGTTGGCGGACGCGGACGCGGACGCCGCGCGCATCGACGCAGCGTTTCGTCGGCGTCTCGCGTCGTCGCGTCGGCGTCCCGTCGAGTCGGCGCGCGGGTGGGACGGGGTGGGATATCGTTCGTGTATTGTATGGGGAGACAGAGGTGTTCGATACGGATCGTTCGTCCGAGATATGTGTGTCTATCTGTCGTCGTGGACGTGTGTGCGTGGTGCGTGGTTTCGTGACGGTGTGTGGTGGTTCTACAGTACGGTACGGGTGTCCGAATAAAGTACGTACGGTCTCAGCAGCCTAAACCACGGTGTCGTCCGACGACGATGCGCGTCGACGATGATTTCGTGCGCGCGCGCGTCTCGTCGTCGCGGCGTCACTCGACGTCGCGAAGATGGTGCGCGCATCGGTGAAGGCGACGGTGAAGGCGGGGGCGAAGGCGCGACGCGCGACGACCGGGCGGTCGGGCGCGGGGACGTCGGCGGTGACGTCCACGGCCGAGGGAACGAGAAAAGCGACGACCGATGACGACGACGAGGACGACGGCGCGCGAGGGGTGAAGCGGCGGCGAAGGCGGTCGAAGGTGACGGAGACGCCGGAGACGAACGGGACGAGCGAACGATCGAACGAGGAGACGGAGGATGATATCGTGGTGGATTATTTCGGCGATGACGGCGCGGGGTGGGCGAGCGATGACGAGCGAGCGCCGCAGTACCCGATCGACGCGGTGGTGAAGGTGTTTTGCGTGCACACCGAGCCCAACTATTCGTTGCCGTGGCAGCGTAAGAGGCAGAATTCGTCCACGAGCACGGGGTTCGTGATCGAGGGGAAACGCGTGTTGACGAACGCGCACAGTGTGGAGCATCACACGCAGGTGAAGTTGAAGAAACGGGGGAGCGATAAAAAGTACGTCGCCAAGGTGCTCGCCATCGGCGTCGAATGCGATTTGGCGCTGCTCACGGTGGAGGATGACGAGTTTTTCGAGGGAGTGGATCCGGTGCGATTCGGCGTTTTGCCCCGTTTGCAGGACAGCGTCACCGTGGTGGGATATCCGGTGGGTGGCATCGCGATTTCCGTCACGTCGGGCGTCGTGTCGAGAATCGAAGTGACGTCGTATTCGCACGGCGCCGCGGAATTGTTAGGAGTACAGATTGACGCCGCGATCAACAGCGGGAACAGCGGTGGACCAGCGTTTAATCGCGAGGGTAAGTGCGTCGGGGTTGCGTTCCAATCGTTGAAGGATTCAGACACCGAGAACATCGGGTACATCATTCCCACTCCCGTCATCGACCACTTCATCTCCGACTACAAACGCACCGGCAAGTACAACGGTTTCCCAGCATTGCAGTGCGAGTTCCAACGCCTGGAGAACCCTTCGCTTCGCAAGAGTTTGGGGATGAAACCGACGCACATGGGCGTGCTCCTTCGTCGCATCTCGCCGTTGGCGCCCGCCGCCAAGGTTTTGAAGCGAGGTGACGTGTTGATGAAATTCGACAGCATCGAGGTTGCATCCGACGGCACGGTAGCGTTCAGAACGGGCGAACGCATCAACTTTTCCTACCTCGTCAGCCGTAAATACGTCGGCGACAAGGCGGCGATCACCGTCTTTCGCGACGGCAAAGTCATGAACTTTGTAATCGCGTTGACACCGCACGACCGCCTCGTGCCCGTGCACATCGAGGGCAAACCGCCGTCGTATTACATTTGCGCCGGTATTGTGTTCACCGTCGTGTGCGTTCCGTATTTGCGTTCCGAATACGGCAAGGACTACGATTACGACGCACCGCTGCGTCTGCTGACCAAGATGATGCACGGACACAAGGAAAAAGAAGACGACCAAGTCGTCGTCGTGTCTCAGGTGCTCTCGTCCGACATCAACATCGGTTACGAAGACATCGTCAACGTCATCGTCACGGGCGTCAACGGCAAACCGGTGAGAAATCTCAAGACGCTCGTCAAGATCGTCGAAGAGTGCAAAGATGAATATCTCAAGGTTGAACTCGACCAAAGCTTGAACCTCGTGTTGAACACGAAGGAGGCGAAAAAATCGACGAAGGACATTTTGCAGACGCACTGCATCCCACACCCGCGCAGCATAGATCTGCGAGCATAGATTCAAACGCGCCCGCTCATTAGGATCACACGGCTCGTTTGTGATAGGTATTTCACGTGTATAGCGCACCGCTCAGAGCGTCGCGCGCCGCGCCGCGCGTTTGAAGAAGACCAACAACGCCGACCCGCGACTTTAGCCGAACCAACGACGTCGACCACCGACCGAGGCGTGCGCACGACTCGGCGAATGCGCGCTCAAGCCCTTTACTAGATCCTTCTACACTCATTTTGCTCCTCTGCCGCTTATCAGACCGTCGACAGACTGGACAGTCTGCACTCTCGCAGAGAACCGACTGACTACCGCCGCTATCCAGATGGTTCGCGAGTGACGCTGGACGGCACACCGACGCGCGAGGTTGTCGTCGTGCCACCGCGCGAGGCGTCGGAAGGACGCGGACGTGCGTCGCGGCGTGTGTGGACGCATCGTCGCGAGAAGACGAAGCGCGCGCGCGCCATGTCGACGCCCGATGACGTCCCGGATGATGCCAAGCAAAAAGACATCCCATCCATCCTTCCGCTCGCCCCCGGTGGCGTGTACGCGGTGAAGTGGGAGACGCGCGTGCAGCGTGCGGAGCCTTTGGAAATCACGCCCGTGGCGTACGCGCCGCCGTACCCGGTGAACGAGGCGAATCCGCAGTGTTTTTTGGAACTGCGCGCCGGCGGCTACTATCTGGGCAAGGTGGTGTTCGAGATTAAGGAGGATCAAGCGCCGATCACGGCGAATAATTTCGTGCAGTTGTGCGACTATCACTGCTACGCGGGGACGATGTTCCAGGTGTTTCCTTCGAACTGGATCGTGGGGGGCGATTTCACCAAGCTCGACGAGGTTGTGTACAACGCGTCGGACCCAGATTTCTTTGATTTCGAGACGCTCCTCCCTGACGCCATGCCCGGGGGGCAGAGCATCTATGGGGCGTACTTTGACGATGAAAACTACGATCTCAAGCACACCGGACCGGGCGTGCTCACTATGCACAACAACGGTGGCGAGGCGCCGGGTCAAAACGGTTCAAAGTTTATGATAACGCTCAACGGGAAATCGCAACTCGACAACCGTCACGTCGCGTTCGGACAAGTCATCGAGGGCTTCGATATCTTGCACGCCATTCAAAAACTCGGCGATGCGAGGCAAGAGGGCGAGACGTACCAGAGAGTCACGGTGGAGAGATGTGGCATTGAAAAGCCGTCGTCCGTTAACGTGCAAGCTTCAGCCTCTAGGGCCTCGACGAAGTCACCGCGAGCTACTCGCGCGACGAGCATTAGACAACTTAGATACGCGTCGTCCATCAAGGGCAGCGGACGACAGTTAGGTCGTCAGTTCGGAACTTTCTCGCACGCATGCATGTAGGTAGACCTTTGAATATATGCGCCGCTTAAGCTTACAAGTTCGCTAAATCGCGTTCACCACGTCCGCGCGCGCGTTCACGCGTGAAGATGCGCGCGAATCTTCTCACACTCTTCCCATGCGATGCGTAGATGTTCGATAACGGCCGGTGGGAACGTTTTTGGGCACGCGTTGAGCAACGCCACCGCGGCGCTAGACACGTCCTTTGAGAGACCACCGGCGGCTATGGGCAGATTCTTGCGCTGGCGGATCGCCGCGTCGAGTAACATCTCGATCTCTTTCATTCGACGAGGCTGAGACGAGAAGAGCGATCCCCAGTTCGCCTTGAGCTCTCGCAGCGTCGTCTCCAACGTCCACGGCGGCGGCGTGTGTAACATGTCTATCCACACCTCTCCGAACTCTTCGCGCAACCCACCCTCGAGGACGATAGGCAAGATGTGATCCAACACTTCCATCAATCGCTCCATGCACTGCGCGATGTCATCCTCGGATCTCGACGTGCTCTGGGTCGCCGCCGCGGTCGGCGGCGGAGGCGGCACGTTCACCGTGCTCGCCTGCCCACCTCGCCCCGCCGCCGCAACCGTCGGTTTCACGAGCTCTCCGAGCATGTGCGCGGGAACGCCGTGCACGGGCCCATCCTCCAGTAGCGCCGCCGTCACCGTCCGCGCGTACGTCGTCTCGTCGCTCCGTCGACATCCCAAGTTTGGTTTCAGGTACCCGGCTTTAAACCATTTCGCCACGTGCGCGTACGCGAACGGACCTTGCTCGCGTCCCTGCGGATCGATGTAATAATACATAGGCGCGTTCATCGCTCGCGTGGCGTCTCGCGTCGCGTCCGACGCGCACCGACACGTCGGCGAATGACGACGCAATAATCGTCACACGGCGGTCGCCGTCCTCGTCATGGAGCCGACGACATCCTTCACCGACGCCGATCGCGCGTCGATGCGCGTCGCGCTCGAACAGGCGCGCGTCGCGCTCGACGAGTGGGAGGTGCCGTGCGGATGCGCGCTCGAGCGCGACGGCGAGATTGTCGCCGTGGGAAGGAACGCGACGAACCGCACGAGAAATGGCACGAGACACGCCGAGTTCGAAGCCGTCGACGCGCTCCTCGACGCCCACGGCGGGGACGCGCGAGCGTGTCGATTCGAGGACGTCACGCTGTACGTCACGTGCGAACCGTGCGTGATGTGCGCGGGGGCGATGAGCGCGCTCGGGGTGAGACGCGTGGTGTACGGGTGCGCCAATGATAAATTCGGCGGTAACGGCACCGTGCTCGGCGTGCACGAGAGCGGATGCGGGGCGTGCGACGGCGCGGGCGCGCGCGGGAAGACGTACGAGAGTCGCGGGGGTTTATACGCCGATGAAGCGATTCGATTGTTTCAGGATTTCTACATACGAGGAAATCCAAAGGCGCCGGTGCCGCACAGAGACGTCACGGCGTTTCCACCCGCCGCCGAGTGATGGAAGACTAGCAAAAGTAGGTGTCATCATGAAATATGATAGATTAGACTAGCGTACAGCACGTGTTTCTTTTGTCGCGCGACGGTCTCGCTCACGCGTCAGCGACGCCCTCCGAACTCGCCAGGAACGTCACCTCTATCTTCGCGGAATGTTCCGGCGAGGAATCTTCCTCGGCGCCCGCGAGCGTGCTCGTGCGCACCGCGGCGACTCGACCGAGTCCACGCGCGCTCAGCACCTCACTCACGACGAGCGCGTGTTGCATCGCGCCTCCCACGCCGCTCAGCTTGACGCTCCCGTGGTTGCGGAGCATGGACTGCGCCTGACTCAGATAGTACGTAAACGGTCGCACGTTCAAGTTGGAGACGACGAGCGTCGGCGAGCGAAGCCGCGCGCCGCGCGCCGGGGTGGGGGATCTGGGTGGAGATTTCATCGCGCGTCGACCGCGCCGCGAGACGCGACGAGCGACGGCGGAGATGCCCACGTGAGGCGCTGTGACGCGTCGGAATGCTGATATTCTGTTGCGCCACGGGGGAATAAATTAATTGGGCATTCGTGTAAATGTCGAGCACGGCGTCGGTGACGTCGCTCGCGCGCGCGGGGAGTAGTGTTACAACGACGTTAAGAATGGTGCGAACGATCGTGAGCGGTGCGGTAGGTCACTCTCGTTGCCGAACGATGGCGACGGAGTGTTGATATCCCGCGGCGACGGCGAGAGCGGTGCCCACCTTCGGTCCGACGTTGACTTGCACGGGAGAATGAAACATGTTGCTCGAATCCGCCTGGACGCCGAGTTGACCGTTTCCAGCGGAGCCCCATCCGTAGATGTCGCCGGAATCCGTCGTGATGAGGGTGAAGTATTCGCCCGCGGCGACGGTTTCTACGCTTCGGGACGCCAAGTCGCCGCCGACGGGCTCGGGCTTCGTTCTGTCGCCTTCTCGACCGAGCGCTTGACATCCCCACGTGAACACCGTGCCGGCTTCAGTGGCGACGGCGTAGTGACATCTCCCGGCGGCGACGTCGATCGCTTTGTACTCGTTCGCGAACTCGTTGTGTCGAACGATGGCGACGTTCGCCTTGACGTCGACGCTGGCGTACCCCGTAAATCCGGTATCGCAAGTGTACACCGCTCCTCGTGACGTTCTGAAAATCATGTTCGTGTACCCCGTATCGATCGAGACCACATCCTTGACGTTCACGCGTCGAGGCTTCGCGGCGTCGCTCGGGTGAGAGATGAGCTCGTCGCGATGCCCGGATACGTCGCCGCAAGAATTCAAACCCCACACGAAAACGTCCCCGTCCTTGGTGATCGCCGCGCTGCAGTAGCGACCGGCGACGACGCTTTTGATTTGAATGTTTTCGCTCTCAAACTTGACGCGCGCCGGCACACCCATTCTACACGCCGGACCGCCGATGCACTTCTCGCCCACCTCTGCGAGAGTGTCTTTGATTTCACCGATCCCTTCGCATCTCCCACCGCTATCGCAAATCACGTCCCGTTTCGGCCCTTTGCCCATGATTCCGTGCGTTCCTAATTGCCCGACGTCGTTTAAACCGAACGAATACACGCGTCCGCTCTTCGTCGAGACGACGGTGTGATAACGCCCGCAGCCGACGCTCGTTACCACCTCTCCGAGTAAATCCCCCATCACTCGCTCCATCGCCCCCGGATCACCTCCACGTCCAATCTGTCCGCTATCATCGATCGGCGGCGATCCGTGGCCTCCACCTCCCGCCGACGAGTTTCTGCCCGCCGTGTACAATTCACCCCTCTCGTTAACGACGGCGGTGTGCCCGCTCGCGGCGATGGCGACGATTTCACCGACCGACTCGTCGAGCTCCACGCGTGCGGGCGGAAGTTTCGACGGATCGGACGGTCGTCCGACGCGTTCGCCGCCTATGCCCCAAGTGTACGCGCGAAAGTGCGCGCCCGCATCTTCCGCATGTCCCCGTCGCTGGTTTCGCGTCGCGCGGCTCCCGTACGCCGACGCGTCGACGGTGGACGCGAGAAACGCGCACGCGCATATCAGCGTCAGGGCGCGCGACGGCGAGCGTCGCATGCTTCACAGTGGCGGGCGATCGAGATCTAATTGTGGGATGAGAAACTGGGCGCGACGGGACGGTTTGTTTTTGTTTTGTACTGTAATCGTTTCAAATGTATTTGATTTACTTAGAGAAAGAGGATACCCAGGCGGCGAAGAGAGCGGCGCCGTAACCGGTCGCGCCGCCCTTCTTGTCGTCCCACACAGGACCGGCGAGATCGACGTGACTCCACTCGACGCTCTCGTCGACAAACTGCTTGAGGAAGAGCGCGGCTGTGATGGAACCGCCGCCGCGAGAGCCGGTGTTCTTCATGTCGGCGATCTCAGACTTCATGATGGACCACATCGAGTCCGGCATGGGCATGCGCCACAAATCTTCGCCGGCAGCCTTGGCGGCCTCCTCGACGCGCTTGGCGGCTTCGTCCTTTGGGGAGAAGAGACCGGCCATGTCGTTGCCGAGGGCGACGATGATGGCGCCCGTGAGCGTGGCGCAGTCGACGATGGCGGTCGCGCCGCACGTCTTGTCAGCGTACACCAACGCGTCGGCGAGGGTCAAACGACCTTCGGCGTCGGTATTGTTGACCTCGATGGTCTTACCGTTGGACGCGGTCAAGATGTCGCCCGGGCGCAAACCACGGGAACCGATCATGTTTTCGCACGATGCGATGATGAAGTGGGCCTCAACACCGGTCGGTTTCGTTTGAGCGATGATTTTCGCGGCGCCCAGAGTGGCACCGGCGCCGCCCATGTCGAACTTCATCATCTCGATCATGCTTCCCGGACCAGCCTTCAAGTTGTATCCGCCGGAGTCAAACGTGAGACCCTTACCGACGACGGCCACCTTTTTCAAATCACTGCCCGAACCCTTGTAGGTGAGATGAATGAACTTCGGCGGCTCGTCGGACGCCTCGGAGACGCCCAAGAAGGAACCCATGCCGAGCTTTTCGCACTCATCCTTTTCGAGAATTTTGACGCTCATGCAATCCGAGTGTTGTTGCGCGATTTCCATGGCGACCGCGGCCATGCCGGACGGCGTGACCACGTTCGGCGGCGCGGCGACGAGCTCTTTCGTGAGCTGGACACCGGCCGCGCGCGCCTTGCCCTCGGACACATCAGCCGTGACGTCCAACAGAGTGACGGTTTCCAACGTCTTCGCCTCCGGCTTGGACTTGAAGCGTTGATCTTGCGTCGCTCCCAAGTACGCCCCCGCCGCCACCGCGTTCTCGAACCCATCGCTCCCCTTGATGCCGAGCGTCTTACACTTCAACTTTTGCGCCTGCGCCGCGGACGTCGAACCCAACGCCATCATCGCCGCCGACGCGTCCTTTTTCCCGACGCCCACGACCCCCACGTGCTTCGCCTTGCCGGCTCGCGCTCTCGAGAAGGCCGACGAACCAGCCTTACCCTTGAACTCGCACTCATCGATCATCGCTTGCACCACACCGCCGGTGCTCGCGTCGAACGCTTTCAACGCCTCGCACGAGATGACGCCGCTCTCCGCGTCGACGGCGTCCTCGCCCACCCCCCACACGAGCAAATCCACGTCGGCGTCCGCGCTCGCCGTCCCCGTCGCCGACACCGTCACCGCGTCAGTCGCGTCCGACCGCGCCGGGACGTAATCTCTTCCGCTCACCGCCATCGCGCGCGTCCCGCGTCGCCGCGCGCGCGCGACAGACGCCGATGTGGCGGATGACGTCCCGAGCGATTGCTTTTCGCTCGCGCTCGACGACGCCGCGCCGGCGCCTCGACGAAGTGCGCCTCCGGGCGCGGACGCGACTCGCGTCGCCGTGAGCGTCAGCGCTCGCACCGCGCGGTGCATGCGCCGCGGGTTGTGACGACGCGCGCGGGCGCGTTTGCTGGCGTTTGCTTGGGCACGCGTTTCTCGTTGGGGAAGTCACTCTGACGATTCGTGACTCAAGGTGAGGGGGACTCGGCGACCAGGACGGAAAAGAGAAGATGTCGGATGGGGCGCGTCGGCGCGTCGACACTCTCTCGTGCGCGAGACCACTCGCACACGGGACGGACGATGCACGCGGTGACGATGACGACGACGACGGTGTCCGCGACGCGCGGCGCGCGCGCGGTCAAGGCGCCGAGAGCGCGACGTGCGGACGCGCGGGCGATCGGGTTAGGTTTATGCGACCGAACCGCCAAGGGGTCCGCGGCGCGCGCGAGCGTGCGAGCGAACGCGGGGGCGTTCTATGAGAACCCGAACGAGCTCGGGTTGTCGAGCGACCAGGCGCAGATCGTGAACGCGGTGAACGCGTCGCTGGACGTGCGCGCGGGACCGGTGGTGCCGCGGGACGCGTCGGGGGATCCGTTCGGGGCGCTCTTGCGTAACCGAATCGTGTTCCTCGGCTCGCAGGTGGATGATTTCAACGCCGATGCGGTCATCTCTCAGTTGTTGTTGCTCGATCAGCAAGATCCGACGAAGGAGATTAAGCTCTTTATCAACTCGCCGGGGGGTAGCGTCACGGCTGGGATGGGGATTTACGACGCCATGCAGTTCTGCCAGGCGCCCGTGAGCACGGTGTGCCTCGGCTTAGCGGCGTCCATGGGCGCGTTTTTGCTCGCTTCCGGTGAGAAGGGTCGCCGTATGTCCATGCCGAACGCGCGTATCATGATTCACCAGCCGCTCGGCGGGGCGCAAGGGAGCGCGGTGGATATCGAAATCCAAGCGAAGGAGATTATGCACCACAAGGCCAACTTGAACAGATTGATGGCGTTCCATACGGGTCAAGATGTGAAGCAAATAGATGAAGACACCGACCGCGATCGTTACATGTCCCCGCTCGAGGCGAAGCAGTACGGCGTGATCGACATCGTCATCGGAGGCGACGATGCGGGCTTGAAGATTGATGGTTCCTTCACGGAGAAGCTCAAGACGAAGAAGGATTACGTGGCGTGGGGTAACGAGAGTCAAGATGGTTCCTCTGGCTCGCGATTCACCGGTGAGACGCAAGATGCGACGCTCTCCTAAGCGGTGAGCGGAGAATCCATTATGTTTTTAGGCGCGAACACTCGACAAATTCGTCACAATTTGTCATCACAAATCACTGAGACTTGCTCAAAAAACTAAATAGAATGCGAGCGCTAAGGATCTAGACTAAACCTCACAGTCGACGAAGACTCTTCTTCTTGTCTAATTTCTTTTTCTCGACCTTTTTCGCCACGTCGCCCGTCGAAGTGGCGCCCGCGTCCGCCTTGCTCGCCTCCGGCTTGGCGTGAATGCTCGTGTACATCTTCGCGCGTCTGAAGTACTCATCGTAATCTTCGAGTAAAAGCTTTCCAGCCTCCTCGTTCAGCGCGCTCTCCGGAAACGGTTCAATTAACAAACATCGAATCACCATCAAAATGTGTCGAAGCCCGTGCGTCGGTTGCCAGTCGCGCTTGAGCGTGTTTACACAAATCTCTCCGCTCGGCTGACGAATGTTTGGATGAAAAATTTTCGTCGTGAAGAACCCCTTCGGTGGATTGTTCGGATAATCCGCCGGCAACGTGAGCTTCATCTTGAACGTCCCGCCCTCAAACGGCGTGTCCACCGGACCGTCCAACTCGGCCAAGATATCCGTCACGTTCTCCTCGTTCACACGCACGCGAATCCCCTCCGCTGGGCTCTGCAGCAGATCCTTCAACTGACGCATGATGCTCGACACCGTCTCGGGCAAGAGATTTTCACCCATGGCTCACGACGACGGACCGCGCGCGCGCGACAGCTCGGCGTTGAAACTGTGTTCCCCTCTCGCGCGCGTCGAGGCGTGCGCGCGCCGTGCAAGCGCGTCGCGTCGAGAGACCGAACGACGAACGTTAATCGTCACTCGTTCGAGCGATTCACGCGATTCGCGCGAGACGCGCGACGCGGAGTGCCGCCGGGGGTCGGCGGGGTCGTCCTGAGGTGGATTTCGAGGCGACGTCTCGTCGCCGCGACGCCGCGCGTTGACTTTTACAAAGGCACGCGCGATGCGGTGAGAGAGGACGTCGAGGCGTGGATGAGGCGTGATGGATGACACCGATGCGTTGTATGAATAATCTAACGGTGCGTTCTCGCTATTGTACGCTCGACGATTCGCGCTCGCCGGTCGTCGCGCGAACCGGACGAAACCGAATCAATCCTTCCCCGTGACGACAAAGTATCCTAAAACCGAAATCAGCGCGACTTTGAACCACGGGTGATCGTTCATTAAAATGGTGAGCCGACCCACGTGCGGCAGAAACACCCTCGCGCGTCCGATGACGTCTTGCTCCGTCAACCAGCGCTGTCCCGGCGCGTACAACCCGACGTCGTCCGCGTAGTTATTATCCCCCTTTGTCAGCATCAATCGCTCCCCGCCCCCGCCCTTCAGCGCATCGTGCGCGCGAATGATTCGATGCACGATCGGCACCGACCGTCCTCGAATGTTGAACACCACCACCTCTCCGATCTCTGTCGGCCTCGGTCTGTTTTCGAGCAAGAGCAAATCCCCTCTTCGCAACCCCGGCTCCATGCTTCCACTGAGCACGACCACCACCGGTGACTCGCTTCGCGTCGACAACACGAGCACCTTCCACAGCATGAGCGCGCTCGTGACGATGAGCGCGAGCGACAGCCACTGCAACACCGCCTGTCGCTCGGTGGCTTGTTTGAGCGACCGCACGAATCCGCCTCGCCAATCGTCCAGCGTCGCGCGCGCGCGCGCCACGAACCCACTCGTGGTGGACGCATCTTTCGCGTGGTCGTGTCGCGCGCGTCTCGCGTCTCGCGTCGCCGCCGCCGCCATGACGTCTCCGCGTCGCGCGTCTAACTGAAGATCTTTTTTGCGCGCGCACCGCACTGTTCGACGACGGCGACCATGTCGCGAGTCGCTCGAAGCCGACGAGGCGCGCGCGCGCGTCGCGCCGCCATCGTCGCGTTCGCCGTCGGCATCGCGTGTGCGGGAGCTCGCGCGACGCGCGCGATGGATCTGGATGCGGAACGACCGGCGATGGTTGATGCCGATGAGATGGTGTTCGCGGGAGACGACACGCGCGAGGATGGCGTGCGCACGCGTTGGCGATTGTTTTACGACGACGTCAGACAGCGGCCGTATTATTACGACAGCGTGGCGAAGACGTCACAGTGGGACCGACCGGAGGATTTCGACGGCGACGAGGATGACGCAGATTCGCGCGAGCGCGAGCGCGACGTCTCATCGAGAGAGTCGCGCGAGGACGCGGAGATGGAGATGGGTGAGATGTTTGATATGGGTGAAGATGACCACGGGTCGATCGAGGTGAAGTCGGAGACGGAGATGGAGCCGGAGCCGGAGCACGAACCGGAACCGGAGCCGGAGCCGGAACCAGAACCGGAACCAGAACCGGAGCTGGAACTAGAACCGGAGCTGGAGCCAGAGCCAGAACCGGAACCGGAACCGGAACCGGAACCGGAACCGGAACCGGAACCGGAACCGGAACTGGAGCCGGAACCGGAACTGGAGCCGGAACCGGAACCGGAACCGGAGCGGGAGCCGGAGCCGGAACCGGAACCGGAGCCGGAGCCGGAGCCGGAGCCGGAGATGATTCCAGAGCCACCTAGAATCGAGCAAATGGCGGCACAAAAGATCATCGTACCGCAAGGCGCGGATGCGGACACTGCGTTGATGTTTCTTCGTGAATGGTTGAGCGTGAACAGAGTGCCGATTGACTTTCACGCATCTGCAGTTGATACCGTCGAGAAGGTATCGGATACGTTCTTACGAGTGAGCAAGCAAATGCGCAGGTTGAAGAAGGATCTCGACGTACGAGTGGACGCCGAGGACAATTCGGTCGCGTTGCAGCAGGCGGCGTCTGAAAACGAGGAACTAAAAAAGTCGGTGACGGCGCTCAACGACAAGCTCGACGAGATGACGAAGCAGTTGAGCGAAAAGGAGGAACTCGTATCAGAGGTTGAGTCCCTTCGTGAAACTGGCTTGCAGATTGACGCACTGAACGAAGAAATAGAGACGCTGCGGTCGAGAAGTGCTAAGCTCGAACGTCAACTCGAAGATGCCACGACGCAACAAGATTCGTCGCGCAGTGAAGAATTAGAACAGGCGTCGGCGCTCATCTCTGAGCTCACAACCGAGCTAGAGAACCTTCGAGACAGTAGCTCTTGCGCAGCACAGCCGGTCGAGGATGTGGGAACTGACGGAAATCGTAAGGAGTCATCTGACGCGAACCTATCCATGGAAGATTACGAGCTCTTGCGAGACGAGTACGACAAACTCGTCCGTTCAGTGGTCTCAAAGGATGAATTCGAGCGTCAGAAACAGGAATTGGAGCAACTCCAGGCGGAGTTCACGGCACTCGGTCTCAAACTTGAAACGTCGGAGTCCTCCGTCGCGCGGCTCAAAGAACAGACCGTCGAGGCGGAGAGGAATCGCGAGGCTCTTCAAGAATGCCAAGTGAACAGTGGTAATCACGTCAACGAAGCCAAGCTTTTACGGGCGGAGCTGGACAGAGCTCTAAAGGATCTGCAAGACAAAACCGAGCAACCGATAGAAGCATCAAGCTGCGATGAAGAGTGCAGCCGTCAGCAGTCGAAACTGCGCACCAACTTGCAAAAGCAGGCGGACGCACTTCGAAAGCGAACGTTTGACGCTGAGGTGCAGTTTGAAGAGCAAAAGGAGCGGTGCGATGAGATCGAGCGCGCGCACAACGTCACTGTCGCGTCTCTGGAGGAGCAAATCAAACTTGCCGCGACCACGCAGGCGATTTTAGACGAAGAGCGCGAACTTTGTGGGAAAAAGTGCCCGGAAGCACCCGTCTGTCCGGAGGTAGCGCCGGCGGCTGTTGATGAGACACCTGCTGAGGTGGAGGAGGAGCGTCCGCCCTTGGAAGCTGATACGAACGAAACAGTCGCTGTTGATGCGCCCAAAGAAGAGGAAGAGGAACCAGATCTCGAGCAAGAGGAGGAGAGTTCATTGGAAAAAGCAGAAGTCTCGCCTGAGCACGAGGACGAGTCGAGCAAATCGGAGCAGGAAACCACTTCGCAAGAGGACATTGAAACACCCGATGAACCCGCAGATCAAGATACTAGTACCGATGAACGCGCAATGGATGACGTAGAACTGCCCTCTGAACACACGCCGGAAGAAGAACCGAAGGAAGTGCGCGAGGATACAGAAACTTCGAGCGAAACGCCAGAGTCTCCTGAAGATGAGAAATCAAACGATTCGGTAAACCTTCAAGAAATGGATTGGAGCGACGAAAGCTTGCAAAGAAAGCTCGAGGAGCAGTCACCGGAAGAAGATGAAGAGTCGATGCCTCCTTTCCCTGAGATTACCAAAGGGCCCTCTGGCATTGAGTACGCGCGCGATGCTTTCACTCGCGGCGTCACGTTCATCTCGCCTTACGTCATGTACATCTTAGGTTTGATGTCACGCGTGATGGACGTTCTTCTCTCGCGCGTCTGGAAGACGAAGCACGGTCATAAGCTGCTTTCTTTCATGGAACAATGCGAAGAGACGTTGACTTCGATCGCGGTTAAAATTGATTCCGTCGCCGGTTCGGCGCTTGCGTCGAATAAGGATTTGATTAAATTCGGCGTCAACGCGACGATCTTCGGTCCGCCAATCGTTTTCACACTCATTTTGATGCGCGTGGTGAGCGTTCTCTTCGGCGATGGATCTAGAAAGCGTTCGAAGAAGTCAAACCAGTGGAATGGCCCTCCACCCAACGCGAATGCGGCGAATGTCGCGCAACCGGGCTCTCCTCGCCGACGTGATGTTCCGCCTCTGCAGCACGCCGACGCGGCGACGCACTTCAGTCCGAGTGCCGGTTCCGGATCTGCGGCGCCACCGATGATGATGGCGCCTCCCATGGGCGCGCCTTCCAACCAAATTCCATCCGCGAGCGGTTCGCCGCGCGGGCCGCCGCCGTTTGCGCCTCAGTTTGGCAATCCGTACGCGCCGATGAACAACCCCCCGCCGCACATGTCGGCACAAACCATGGACGCGGGCGCCTCAAACGGGGAGACGATGAACGCTCGTCCCCCCATGGTGCCTCACGAGATGCACAGATCGCTGAGTTTGACGGATCCGAACACCATGGTCATGGACGACACGGAGAACGAAACTCCGGATAGCGAAGCCGGAGGACAGCAAAACGCCCCCTTCGTCATGATGGGCAATCCGGCTGCTCGCAAACCCATAGTCCCCATGTGGCAAACGAACCCACCGCCGCCGTCCGCGCCGACGCCGTCGGCACCGCAACAGGCAATGCCCGAGCAACCGCGCCCCGCGCAAGTGCCCCAGCAGCAGCCGGCTGAAGCGCCGCCGCTGGTGTCGTCCGCACCACCCGCACCGGTGAACACCATTAGTCGCGGTCCTCCGCCGAGCGTCGGTGGACGCGGACCGCCCCCGGGTCGCGGTGGACGTGGACCACCCCCGGGTCGCGGCGGTCGCGGACCTCCTCCCGGTCGCGGCGGTCGCGGACCTCCTCCCGGACGCGGCCCGCCGCCTTCGTCGAGACCGCCACCACCGTTCGCACCAGTGCGAAGGCCCGAGCCTTCCGGGGCGAACGCAATCTAGTCTACGAAAAAATGAAATGGTAGTACGTATTTTATTACTTACTTCACGTATGCCTCTAACGTTTCGGTGAGCTTGCTCTGGTCGAAGTCGCCAGTGAAGACGCACTCGCCGAGCGGACCCTTCAAAAGAATCAAGCGCAACTTCCCGTTGGCAGCCTTTTTGTCGACAGCCATGAGATCCATGAACATTTGCGTCGTCATCTTATCCGGCACATCGATGGGCGTGTTGCACTTTTTGAGCAAATCAATCGTGCGGTTCTTGAGAGACTCGTCGATCCATCCGAGACGAACCGACATGTCCGCCGCCATGCACATGCCCGCGCTCACCGCCTCGCCGTGCAACCACTCGCCGTATCCGAGACCGGTTTCGATCGCGTGACCGAACGTGTGCCCAAGATTCAGCGTGGCGCGAACGCCGCCCTCCTTTTCATCCGCGGCGACGACCTCCGCCTTGTTGACGCACGAGCGTTCGACGGCGTACGCGATGGCGCTCGCGTCGCGAGCCAAAAGCTTATCAACGTTCGCCTCCAACCACTCAAAGAACGGTCCATCGCGAATCAATCCATACTTGACCACCTCCGCGATTCCACTCGCGAATTCGCGATCCGGAAGCGTCTTCAAAGAATCGATATCGATCAACACGCACTCCGGTTGATAAAACGCCCCAATCATATTCTTCCCCAACGCGTGGTTCACCCCAGTCTTCCCACCGACCGAGCTGTCCACCATCGCCATCACCGTCGTCGGAATCTGCACAAATTTCACCCCTCGCTGGTACGATGCCGCGGCGTATCCCGTCATATCACCGATTACCCCGCCTCCCAGTGCCACGAAAGTCGTCCCGCGGTCCAGTCGCGTCTCCAACGCGCGCGTGTACACCATGTTCAACACGTCCAGATTCTTGTGCTCCTCCCCGTCCGGAAGCACCACCGTCTCCACGCGCAACGTTTCATCCTTCCCACGCAGCGCCTTGACGGTGCGATCCAGGTATCCCAATCCCGCGATGGTTTCGTTCGTCACCACCAACGCCGTCGACCCCGCGACGTGCGCACGCAACGCCTCGCCGTCGTCCAACAGGCCCGAGCCGATGTAGATCGGGTACGAGCGATCGCCGAGATCAACGTTGACGACGTCCACGCCCGCCGTCGCGGACGCGGACGCGGACGCGCGTCGCGCCGGCGCGCGTCGCGCCGGCGCCCCTAGGGCGCGCGCGTTCGTCATCCCTCGCGTCGCCCTCGCTCGTCGCACCCCGCGAGCGAGCGCCGCCGCGGCGGACGCGGCCGTCGTCGTCGTCGTCGTCGTCGTCGTCGTCGAGGCGCGCATTCGCGATCGTCGTCGTCGCGTCGCGCGCGCGCGTGTGATGTTTGCTTCTTATCCACCGCGAATTCATCCTCACACGCACGCGCGCGCGACGCCTCGACGCCTCGACGCCGACGACGATCGCACGCGCCATGGCGACGATGACGATGACAACCGCGCTCGCTGGTGTCGTTTCCGGACGACGCGACGCGACGCGACCGCGCGCGGCGACGACGACGATGCGAACGACGTTGCGCACGAATGCGCGACCGATGACGCCGACGCGCGCGACGACTCCCGGCGCGAGACGCGCGACGACAATGGCGAGCGCGGGCGAGGTATCGTTCAGCGACGGACGAGGGAAATCGGGACGCGCGTACGCGTCGATCAGCGAACGCAAGGCGAGACTGGGGGGACGCTTCGACGCCGCCGCGGTGGTCAAGTACGTCGCGGCGACGGCGTTCGAGGTCGGCGCGATCTCGTTTTGCCTGCACGCGGTGCAAAAGTTTGTGTTTAGCGATTTACACGCGAGTAATCTCGGATTGGCGAAGATTTGCGTCGCGGTGATGTTTTTCGCGTTGTCGTTTCGAAGTCGGGTGTTCTCGCCATTGAACGCCTCGAGACCGAGAGTGGCGAATGAAAAATTGGCCAAGAAGCAAAAGAAGCGACCGTCGTGGACGCCACCGGCGGTGGTGTTTCCGTTGGTGTGGATTTCGATGGGTTTCTTGCGTTCCTTGTCCACCATGCTCGTCTTCGCGGCGACGGGGACGGTGACGCATCCGGCGATTCTTGCCTTTATCGCGCACCTCTCCATCGGGGACACATGGAATTCCATCAATAACGTCGAGAAGAGGCTCGGCGTCGCCGCCGTGGGCGTTTTATTCGTCGTGTCGTCGGCGTATAACGTCGTGTATCAGTACTATAACGTATTACCGACGGCTGGGTACGTCATCGCGCCGTTGGGGGTGTGGCTCACCATCGCGACGACGCTCGTGTGGAGCATTTGGAACATTAACCTTCCTCGCGAACCGCTCTATCCCACCAAGCCGAGCGTGCTCGTAGCGTGACGCTATCGCATGTAATTAGCTACCTACCCGTTCGTGATTTACTATTATAACGCCGCTACGTCCACGTCCTCACTCGACTCCCGCGTCGAGCGACAATCTGGCCATCATCTCGTCCACGCACCGACGAATCGCGAGACGTTCGGCGCGCGTCTTCCACGCGCGCAGTAACATCGATGCCCTGCGCCTACGCGCAGCGTCGTAACGCTCCTCTAAAGAGACCCGCGTGGCGTCCATCCAGTGGTGCATCCACACGCGTCGCCGATACTGGTTGAGCGTCGGCGTGACGTCGGCGAGCATTTGTTCCTCCCACAGCGTCGTCTGCGCGCCCGATGCCGCGACTTCGCGCCACGCTCGGAAACAATTCATGCGTAATTCTTCGCGCCAACGCACGACTTCTTCGTCGACGAACGCGTACAGACGTTTGATGTACCGCACACCCTTGAGCCATCGTCGGAACGCGGCGCCGCCGGTGATGAAAAAGTCGAGCTTGTGCGCGGCGCTTTCCACAGCGACATTTTTTTCGCGAACGCCGACGCTTCGCACGACGTATCGCCGCATGGCTTTGAAACTCTTCCGCATGAGCGATACATTTCTGTGCTCGATGGCGCGAAGACTCGATCCGGTGGAGATTTGTTCGTACACGAATTCGATCCACGCGTGGAAAAGCTCTTGCATCCTTCGTTGTTCATCCGTGAGCGCGACGACGGGGGCGACGTCGGGCTCGAAATCCGAATGGTCCGCGAGAGCGCCTTTCGAACCTCGACTCAATACGCTCAGTGTGCGACGCGATTTCCCGCGCGAACTGCTTCCGGGTCCCTTCAACGACGGTGACCACGGTTTGGAGCCATAAAAGGAGTTGGCGCGCGCGATCGAATCCGGTCGATTCGCCGCGAGACTCGTCGACGCCGCCGCGTACTCGTGATCAAAGGAGACGTACTTTGATCTCGTTTGCGCGTTACTTCTCCATCGCAGACCGAATTTCAACACCAACTCTTTCGCGCGCTCGCGGTGGTACGGCGCGTACTCGCGAAGCGCACCGAACGCTTTTCGCATGACGGCCGTCTCGTAGTGCACCAACGCCACGAGCTTCTCCTTGGCTTCGGCGCGGCGGAAATACATGGCGCGCGACCATCGCATGAAAGCCATGCGCGTGGATAGCACGCTGAGCGAATCAATCAACCTGGTATTGGACGGCGTGTGCGAGGCGAACGCGACGACGCAGAACGCGCCGAGACTCGGCGTCGATCGCGCGATGACGCGAACGAGATCGAATCCACTCTGCACCCACTCGTCGACGTTTCTCGAGGTGACGAAGGGCTTGTCTTTATTCGCGAGGATGAGTCTTCTGGCGCCCACCATGTCCGCCAGGTGCGCGAGTCGACCGAGTGCCGAGACGTTAGCCTCTATTTTCGTTCGAAGCGCGTGTTCCATGGTGCGATGACTCGTGGCGTTCACTTTTAAGATCATGGCTCTTCGCTGCGTCATTCGGCATTTTCGCACCCACTTTATTGCCGCCGACAACGTTCCGAGAAAGTCTTGCGAGAAGGCGCACACGACATCGATTTTGTACGAAAAGAAGTCGTGCACGGAGGTGTCACCACTCGCGTCGCCCTTGAAGACGCATTCAAAGTGTCGTCGCATGGCGAACGACGCATCCGTCTGTTTCTTTTCCGCGGCGGCTTCGTCCTCGGCGTCTCGCGCGGCGGCGGCGGCACGCTCGTCGTCCTCCGTCACACCGCAAGGCGTGGCGATCGCTCGCGCCGACGCCGACGCTGCGTCGGTTGTCTGCGCGCGCGCGCCGTCTTTCAAACGCCTCGCGTCGGCGATGGGTGTCGTCACGTGTGAGATGCTTTTCAACGCGCGTCTCGCCGCGTCCTTCGCACGAGCACTCGACATGTACTTGACCTTAGCGCCGACGAGGGTTCGAATGGAGATGGGCGAGGCGTTCATGATCGCGCGCGCTTTCGCGCGCCATCTATCGTCGACGTCTTTCAAGTGTCCGCACACCGCGCACACGGCGGCGAGGAAGAGCGCGGCTTGCACGGCGTCCTCGCGCGACGTCTCCGCCTCGAGCAGTTTCGTCGCGAACTTCACCATGGGCGCCACGATTTCGCCCACGTTCGAATCCGCGTCTGGCACGATCATCCCATCTTCACGAATGGTGGCTCGACGCACGATGTAAAACCTCAACGCCTCCATCGCGCGCGCCACGTGCGCGTCGTCGTCGCCCTCCGCCTTTTTCGCCGCGCGTTCCGCCACGGCCACGCCCACCGCGTCCAACGCCTCACTCTTCCCCGCCACCGCGCTCATCGCCCCGAACACATCGAACGCGCCCACGCACGCCTTCCCCCGTCGCTCCTCGGTCGCCATGCCTCGTCGAACGCCCTGCAAGACGCGCTCGAATTCGCGCACGTTGAGCTCGGCGCCTCTCGCGAACGCGTCCACCAACGCCTCGCTCACGATCGCGCACGCCGCCGCGCTCGCCCCATCCCGACCCATCGTCGCCGCGAACGCCATCGTTGCGCTCGACGTCTCCGCTCGCGTCGGCACCGCGACACCTCGCGCCGTCATGTCGACCGCTCGACGAAAGTCGCAATCCAATCCAACGACCCACCGCCCGGTTCCGTCCCTCGACACCGACCGTCTCGGTGAAGATTCACTCACCGACGACGCGCACCGCGCTCGACGACGACATCACCGCCCGCCCGCGCGCGCGCTCGACGACGCGCGTCCGTCTCCCGTCCGTCGCCCGTCCGTCGCCCGTCCGTCGCCCGTCGTCGGCGCTCGTCGGGAGTGCTGTCCCAACTGTCCTATTTTCGAGGTCCACACGCGCGTTTCCAATACTGTAGACTCTCTTACATCTATCTCGGATACATTACTACCCACCCACGATACGCCCGTGATCGCCTTCGCGCACACACACTACGTAGAGTCCACGTGAGCCGCACATTACTGATGACGTCATCACGCCGAGTTGATTTGTTAGTGGATCCGCCGGTCGTGACCCCTCGATGACCCCCTCGTCACGCGGTGCCGCCCCCTCGGATTACTCGTATCTTAGCCGCGTCGCGCGACGCGTCGCGCTGCACTCACACGCACGTCACACGTACCAACACCGTCACACGCACGCTACAAAGATGCCGGCTCTCGTCACCATGATGGCTGTCAAGCCCACCGTCCGCGCCTCCGGCTCGGGCGTGTTCACCAAGGGAAAGAACTACGCGAACATTCAAGAAGCCACCGCGGCGGGCCTCAACGGCGCCACCGCGCCGTTCCCGGAGGGTCTCGACATCCTCGGTTTCTGCAACGGCATCGACGGTGCCTCTTTGCAGCGCTACCGCGAGGCGGAGCTCACGCACGGTCGCGTCTCCATGCTCGCCACGGTCGGTTTCTTGGTCGGTGAACAAGTCGAAGGGTCCTCCTTCTTGTTCGACGCCCAAGTCACCGGTCCGGCGGTGAACCACTTCCAACAAGTGCCGACGCCGTTCTGGTTCGCGATCGGTGTCACCATCGCGATCGCGGAATCCACGCGCGTGCAAAAGGGCTGGCAAGATCCGGGTCAGTCCGACAAGCTCTTCTTGCTCAAGGATGGCTACCAACCGGGCGACTTGGAGTTTGACCCGCTCGGACTCGGCAACGGCAAGTCCGCGGAAGAGTTGGAAGAACTCGCCTTGAAGGAACTCAACAACGGCCGCCTCGCTATGATCGCCATCTCCGGTATGGTCGCGCAAGAGCTCGTCGATGGCTTGAACATCCTCCCGGCTGACGTTGCCCTCGAACTCGGCAACGGCGACTTGCAAGCGATGGAACGCGCTTGCGCCGGCAAGGTTGACGAAGCCGCGTGCGCCAAGGCGTTCGAAGCTTCCCTCGAAGCCGCTTCCCGCATGTAAACGCTTCGCGTGTTTCTTTGATGCACGTAGCGCATCCTCCAAGACTTTGATTCTTTGTAGTTCTGAATGACAGCTTACATCTTCCTAAAACAAAACGCGAAAACATCCGCCTCGCGAAGGTCGGTCGACGCGCAGGGCCGGCTCTCACGAACATTTCTCAACTCGTTACTTGCGATAGTCTAAACATGAAAAGTACAGGGGCATCTAGCTATGTGGCGCGTTCAACGCCGCGCGCGAGTCCGCTGCCTTTTCGGCGCGGGCTTTGTCGGCGGCTCGGGCGTTTCCGCCTGCGTCTCTTCCTCCATTTGCGGTACAGATTGCGCTGCCGCGGCCGCCTCCGCTGCGGCCGCCGCGGCTGCCGCGGCTGCTTCCGCCTTTTTTCTGGCGGCCTCAAATTTTTCATCGCGCTTTTGAGCCAGCGCCGCGCGTTTCTTCGCGATTTCAGCATCCTTCTTCAGTTTGCGACCGAGCGCGCGAACGCGTCTCATACAATTTTTCGGCGTGCGACCCGGGCAGAGCTCGGTCAATCGAGACCACTCGTTGAACTCGGTCGTATCTAAAGCCGGGCCGAGAGCACTGATCAGCGCGGCGTCCTCCTCCGGACTCCAGGGACCGAACTTGATCTTCGGATCGAGCACGTTCTTCCAGCGTTCGCGACACTGTACGTCTGTCCTCGACGGAATTCGCGCCGCGACGAGAGACCATTTGATGCGCTCTCCAGACGAGTACGCGCCGATGGCGACGCGCAACGCCTCGTCCTCTTCCTCAGTCCAGGTACCAACTCGTCGAGTGGGCTGAAGTCGTCGCCATCGATGGAGCAACTGTTGACCGGTGTGCCCGGGTAACAGACGAGCGAGCTTGACCCACTGTCCCGAGCCGTGCTCGCGAGTCCACTGCAAGATGAAGGCGTCTTCCTCCGCGGTCCACGTGCTTCTGACCAACGATGGATTCCATTCAGCCTGATAGCGCACCGCACACTGATGCGGCGTGCGAACGAGGCCATCCGTCGTGAGATTTGAAGCGTAAATCTCCTCGGCGATGACGGACCAATCCAACCGCTCCTCGTTTTCCTTGACGAGCTCGAGAAGCTTATCGTCCTCTTCTTCGGTCCATTCCGCGGCGCTGATGCGTGGGTCGACGACGTTCACCCATCTTAAACGACAGTCATCCACCGTGCGCACCTGCATGTGCATGCGCACGACTTCGCTCCAGTCGATGGCTTCGGCGTCGCGTGCGATGACGTCCAAGCCGCCCGGCACGAGGAGCGTGCTGAGAGATTGAAGCGACACCCCCGCGAGCTCCTCCAGACTCATGCGCTGATCCGTCACCAAACGCGCCTTTTGCAACTGAAAGTGCACGCCCTTTCGAAGTTGATCGTCGTCTTTCGGCGTCCACGTTCGACAGTGCGTGGTGTAACAAAGCGGGATCTTGTCCACCAAGTTTGCCCACCCGAGACGGAGCTGATCGGCGTTCGGAGTGATTTGCTTTTGTAACTTTGCCTGAGACACGAGACCGTTGCCGTCCTCTTCGTTCAGAGAATTTGAACGCTGCGAGAGAGTCCACGCGGACGGCACTCGAAAGTACAGTTCGCTCCTCTGTCCCCACAACTCGTACATGGATTCCTGCAGCGACCAGTGCAAACGCCGTCCCTTTCGATTCTTGCACCGCGTCACCTCAGTCATCAACATCTCATTCTTCGCAAGTTTATCGTCTATGGATTCTAACATCGCGCGCACGTCCAACTGAAACTTCTGATTCGCATCCAGAGCCCTCTGCACATCCTCCAAACTCCCCGTAATCTCCAAGTGTTCCTTCTTCGTCTGCGCCCACGCGGGAAGCTTCGGTCTAAACAAGCTCGTCTTCATCTCCGTTCGAATCTTCGGCGCGAGCGATTTATGAATCGCCGGCAAGAACATTTGTTCCGCCACCGCATTTCTCACCTCTGGATTGATTCGTAGTATCTGCAACGCGCGAGACCCCTGCGCGTTCGCCGCCTCGGCGAGCGCCAACGCGCGCGGCGCCTCCTCCTCCTCGTCCTCCTCGTCCTCCTCGTCCTCCTCGTCCTCCTCCTCGTCCTCCTCCTCGCGTCCCAACGCGTGCGCCTTGGCGATCAACGCCTCATCTCTCCTCGCCTTGGCGCGTCCACCCGATCCCAGACGATCCATCGCCGCGAGCACGCCGTCGTCCTCGCGGTCGTCGTTGCCTCCGTCCCCTCGCGCGAATTTCATCCCCACGCCCATGCCGAGCGCGATCGCCAACCCCTCGTCGTCCGACTCATCGTCACCGCGCGCCATGACGCACGCGCGCTCGCTCGCGCGTCCGTCCGTCCGTCCGTCCGTCGCGCGCGCCGACGTCGCCCGTCGCGCGTCGCGCGCCTCTGCGGGCGCAACGGCGGAATCCACCTCCCCACGAGGGGCTCCGAGTCCCTGATGTGACCGGTCGTGACTCGACGATATGAACCCGTGAGTGCGGACTCGTCACATGGGTAGGGGTCGGCAAACCCGCGAGTGGAGGCGTCGATCGATCGATGGGTGCGCGGGCGGGCGCGGGCGGGCGAGACCGCGACGCGCGCGAGGCGTCGAGACTCGCGGCTTTTTCTTTGCTTTGCTTTCCTCGGTCGTTCCTCGTCGAGTTCGTGCGCATGGGGGTGTCTCGGCGCGCGGTGGCGCTCGCGCGCGACGCGCCGCGCGCGGTCGCGGCGATGACGACGACCGCGGGTCGTTACGCGCGCGGTGTGGACGCGACGGTGGTGTGCGCGGCGTCGCGCGGAGGAGCGTTCGAGCGCGCGTTCGGTCGATCGTTCTGGGCGTCCGCGCGGGCGAGAGAGAGCGCGCTCAAGGCGACGGTGGCGGCGCAGATACCGGCGATGAATGAGAGGTTGCGAGCGATCAAAAAGGCGCACGGCGAGCGGAGCGTGGGCGAGGTGACGGTGAACATGGTGATGGGAGGCATGCGAGGGATCACGGGGATGATGTATGAGACGTCGTTGTTGGACGCGGAGGAGGGGATTCGATTTCGAGGGTACACGATCCCGGAGTTAAGGGAACGCTTGCCGAAGGCGAGCGGCGGCGGGGACGAACCGCTGCCGGAGGGGATCATGTGGTTGATGCTCACGGGTGAGATTCCGAGCGACGCGCAGGTTCGAGGGTTGACGGAGGAGTTGGCGTCTCGAGCGGAAGTGCCGCGGGCGGTGTTCGACGTGTTAGACGCGTTGCCGAAGAATACGCACCCGATGACGCAGTTGAGCGCGGCGTTGCTCGCCATGCAACCGGAGAGTAAATTCGCCAAGGCGTACCAAGAGGGCGTGCACAAGACAGAAATTTGGGAACGCGCGTTCGAGGATTCCATGGATATCATCGCGCGCTTACCCGCGGTGTGCTCAGCCATTTACAGACGCACGTTCAAGGATGGTAAACTCATCGCCGCTGACTCGAGTTTGGACTGGGCCGGCAATTTCGCGCACATGATGGGTCACGATTCCGACTCCGTGAAGGAACTCATGCGCTTGTACATGACGATTCACGTCGATCACGAAGGAGGTAACGTGTCGGCGCACACGACGCACTTGGTCGGAAGCGCTCTGAGCGATCCGTACCTCTCCCTCGTCGCCGGCTTGAACGGCCTCGCGGGTCCGCTTCACGGTCTCGCGAATCAAGAGGTGTTGAAATGGCTCAACGAAACGCGTGAAAAGGTCGGCGACGACGCGTCTAAGGAGCAACTCACTCAATTCGTGTGGGACACCCTCAAAAGCGGCCGAGTTGTCCCCGGTTACGGGCACGGCGTCTTGCGCAAAACGGATCCGCGATACACCTGTCAACGAGAGTTTGCTTTGAAGCACTTACCGGACGATCCCATGTTTAAGCTCGTCGGTAAGCTCTTCGAAGTCGTCCCGGGCGTCTTGACCGAGACCGGTAAAGTGAAGAACCCGTGGCCGAACGTGGACGCGCACTCTGGCGTTTTGCTCCAATACTACGGCATCACCGAGGAAAACTTTTACACGGTGTTGTTCGGCGCGTCTCGCGCCATCGGCGTCCTGAGCCAACTCACCCTCTCTCGCGCGTCGGGATACCCCATCGAACGCCCAAAATCCGTCACGTCCGAATGGATCGAGAACAAATTCGGTAAAGTCCAAGCCTAAGTAACGTCTAGTCCGTTGTAAACCGACGCGCAAAAAATGTGTCATTGTCTCGTTGTGACGAATCATTTACAATTGTCTCCTAAGCTAGCATTACAGTCGCGTGCCGCGCGCGCAATCATCACTTGAACGGATTCACATCCGCCGCCTGCGCCGCGCGCACGTCCGCTTCGCGAGGCGACGCGCGACGCACGTTTTCGCTGACGAAATCTTCCCGCACCGTGCGCACGCTTCGTCCACCTCCCGGTCCCTCCAACATGTCCATCTCCGCGTACAAACGCGTCGACACCTCCTCCTCCTGCATCATCGCCGTCTTTTGCGCCTCCCACGCGCGCTCCGCCTCCTCCGGCGTCAACTCGGCGCGCTCTTTACGGAATTCCTCGAAGCCCTTTGCCCACTCTGGTTTCGCCTTCGGCGCCTTCTTCCGCCCGCACTGCGCCGCGACGGGCGCGCACGCGTTAAACATGGCCGATCGACGTTTTCGTACGTCCACCGATGGACGCTCCCGCGCGCCTTCTCCCGTGCGCGCGTCACCGAATGCGGACATTCGCGCAACGAATCTCTCGGCACCTCGCGCGTCGCGCCTCACTTATCGAATGGATGCGCGCGCCATCGTCCCGCGTGTCGTCGCCGACGCATCGCGATCGCGCGACGCGACGCTGCGATCGCGCGTCGACCGCATCATCGCGCGCGCGGTGCCGTCGCTCGTGTGTCTCGATCGAGACGGCGTCATCAACGCCGACGTGGGCGTTCCGGGCGTCACCGACGTGAAACAGTTTACGCTCCTTCCGGGCGCCGCGCGCGCGATCGGCGCGTTAAACGACGCGGGGGCGACCGTATGCGTGGTGACGAATCAGACCGCGGTGGGGAAAGGGCTCATGGAGGAGTCGTACCTCACGAATGTGGTGCACGAAGAGATGCGCCGCGCGTTGGCGAGCGAAGACGCGCGCGCGAAGATTTCCGGTGGGATTTATTACGCGATAAAGGTGAAGAGCGAACCGTGCGAGCGAAGGAAACCTGCGCCTGGGATGATTTTAGAGGCGTGCGATGCGAACGGGGTGGACGCGTCACGGTGTGCCTTTGTGGGCGACACCGTGACGGATATGCAGGCGGCGGGACGCGCGGGCGCGCGAAGACTGTTGGTGTGCACGGGATACGGCGCCATCATGGGTGAGGCGTTGCGTCGAAATAACGTCGCGTTACCGACGCGAATGTTGAGTCGAGTGGACGATCCGACGATGTCGTTTCCTGATGAATGTTTCCCGATGGATGTGTATGAAGATTTAGCGCACTGCGTCGAGTGCATTCTGGCAGAATGAGCGACGCGTTCTCCCATCTAGCGTTCGTGCGCGCGCGCGAGCATGTATATCGCCTTGTAAAACATGAGCAGTATCTTGATCGCTTTTTTCGCCGCCGTTTTCGAATCCACGTCGCAGGCGTCATCCATCACGATGGTGAAGAGATCGTTTTGCGCGCGCGTGATGTCTCTAAGGTGCTTAGAATGCGTCTCGATGGATTCTTTCGCCTTTTTACGAGCCCACCCCCAGCGTATTTTGAGCGTGTTCGACAACAGTCGCACGCCATCGTCCACGTTATCGAAAGATTCGTGGGGCCAAAGTCTGTCCAACGCATCCTCGCCTCGCTGTTCACCGTCTCGCGTCGAGAGCAACTTGATGTCTCGCTCGAGTCTCGACAACGCCTCCGCCAACGCGCTCGCGTGCTCCGCGCGCGCGCACAAATCGCTCTGTCGCTCTAAAAACGCGCTTGATATCCCTAGCAACGCGCCGCCGTCGTACTTTGCCCGTCGAAACGCCGCACACAGGACGTCGTGCTCCATCCACGTGTATGCCTCGAGCGCTCTCCGCGCGCGTCCACTCGCCTCTTCGCAAAACAAAATCTGACTCCTCACCCGCACCAACGCCGCGTCCAACGACCGCTCTCTCGCCTTGGCGTCCTCCTTCGCCGTCGGCGACTGCGTCGCGATCGCCGTCAACAGTCCCAATCTCGACGGTCCCGGCGTCTTAAACATCGAATCCGGCACGACGAATCGCTGCCCGCACTGCACCGAGCTCGACGTCAACCGCCGCTCCTCGCACTCTGTCGGCGTCCCACGATCGTCATCTGTCGGTGTCGAGGTCGATCGTCGCCTCACGGCCGATCCATGCGCCGGGACGACGATGCCATCGACGTGTCCTCCGCGTTCCATCGTCGACGCGCGTCGTTCGCGCTCGAGTCGCGTCGCCGCCTCTCGTTTCGCCGTGAGCACGCGCTCGCGCGACCACCCCGCTCGAATCGTCATCTCCACCGCCGAGATCGCGTCCACGTGATCGCACGGTTCGAGTCCGACGTCTCTGCGCAGCGCGTCGCCCTCTACGACGAGCGCGCCGCACGCGGCGCACGCCGACGCCGGACGTCCGCCTCGCGTCGATCGTCTCGTCACCAACGCATCGCACACATCGCACGCCGCGCATCGTCGGCCGCACCGCGCGCACTCGAGAGAGACGAGGTAGTGACACGCGCGCGGAATCTCGTGCGGCGCTGCGCGCGCGTCGTCGTCGGGCGCGTCGTCGGTCCGTCAGTCTTTCGGTTGGTCGGGAATCCAGGCACCGCGTGGTCGCGACTCGCGCGAACGCGTCGTCGAGCGCGCGCGTCGGGCCTCGCGAGGCGTCGCGCGCGGGGCGTTGAGACGCACGTTCGTCGGTGGGGTCGTGCGCGCACGCGCGCGCGCGCGCGTCGGGTCTCGCGACGGCGGGCATCGCTTTGTGACGCCAGTGACGGTCGCGGTATCGCGCGTCGACGCATGGGAATCCGACGCGCGCGCGGGGCGACGAGGGGCGAGGACGGCGAGGACGACGCGCCGAGCGCCAAGCGCGCGCGCGGGGGCGACGATGACGACGAGGAGGAGGAGGACGACGACGAGAACGCGCGAGAGGAGGTTCCGCTCTTCATGTGTCTCGGACAACTCAAGTGCGCGCGGGGCGGGTGCGTGCCGTGTCGACGCGCCGTGTTCGCGGCGGCGGGCGCGCAGAACGCGCCGAACGCTCGGCCGGAGACGTGCCCGAGGTACGCGCGAGATGCGAGCGGAGGGTCGGTGAAACGCATGGGACTGTATCGAAGGGAGCGGCGACGGCTGCTGACGGTGGGCGACGGTGATTTTTCGTTTTCGTTGGCGCTGGCGCGCGCGTTCGGGGGCGAGGGCGTCGTCGCGACGTCGTACGAGACGAGGGAGTCATTGGAGAGCATCTACGGGGAGTCGTGCGCGAGAACGTTGGAGGCGTTGGCAGAGACGGGGGCAACGGTGGTGCACGGGGTGGACGCGAGCGCGTTGGACGAGACGTTGCCAGAGAAGTGTCGAGGCGAGAAGTACGATTGCATAGTGTGGAACTTTCCCTGCGTCGCGCGCACGGCGGACGGAACGGCGCAGGAGGCGGCGTTGAATGGTTTCGACGCGCGAAGCGCAGAGGAACTCGAGGCGAATCGAGCCCTGGTGGAGAGCTTCGTGTCCGGCGCCTCCTCGTATCTCGTCCCCGAGAAAGGAGAGATTCACATCACGCACAAAGTTGGCATGCAGTGCGACTGGTCCATCTCCAAAGCCGCGTCGTCGTGCCAAAATTCAGAGCTCACGTGCGCGGGTGCGGTTGTGTTCGATCGCATGTCGTATCCGGCGTACAAGCCGAGAAAAGCCTTGGTGGCGAAAAGTTTTCCCGTCACAGACGCGCGCACGTTCGTGTTTACGAATTCTTCGGATGGGAAAGCAGACACGTTGGATCCATCGTCCAAGCTCGTGAGTCGGGTGGCGAAGTCTTAGGTAGCGGAATAGTTTTGTCAACAGAGTTCAGATGATCTGTCTTTTCTAACAAAATGATTGCATCAGCTATCAACAATACAAGACGAAAGAGTGAATAAAGTGGACTTCTTAAACAATCCCGCCAATATCTTAAGCTCCACGAACGCCGGTGAGGCCCTTTGCCAATTGTTTGACGTTCTTCACGCCGGCTCTCGTGTATTGGTCATTCTCCCAGGCGGCGCCTCCGGCTCGGCAACCACCCTCCCACACGTGGACAAACTTGTCCATTCCGTGGTAGTGCTTCTCAAAGATTTGTCTATAGTACATCTCTTCTTTACTGTGCGGAGGGTTAATCGGATACATAGATTCAGCCTTGGCAAAATCTTCATCAGAAACTTGTTCTTCGCAAAACTTTTGGAGGTCGTCGACCCAGTTCAGGCCGACGCCCTCACACTGCATCGCCTTCGTGCGCCAAAGCACGGGATCCGGGATTTCACCGTCAAAGAGAGCGCGAAGTGCGTGCTTTTCCGGCTTCGCTTCACCTTCGATGGTTTTGTACTTCGGATCGACTTCCATGACGGCGTCGATGACTCTAGGATCCAAAAACGGCACTCGAGCTTCCAAACTGTGCGCCATGGTCATGCGATCAGCGCGTTGGCAGTTGACGTTGTGCAAGTGCCCAAAGATACGTCGGAGCTCGTTGTGGACGTGCTTGGAGCTCGGCGCGTCTCTGAAGTAGAGATAACCGGCGAAGAGTTCATCGGACCCTTCGCCAGTGAGAACCACCTTGACGTGCTGGGAAGTGAGCTTGGCCAAAAAGTAGTTCGGGATGGCGGAACGAATCAATTCCGGTTCATACGTTTCGAGATGGTAAATGACGTTTTCGATGTTCGCGCACGCTTCTTCAGAGGTGAAGAGGTACTCATGGTGCTTCGTTCCCAGGAACTCGGACATCATGCGCGCGGCGGTGACGTCCGGAGAGCCTTCTTGACCAACCGTAAAGGAGAGATACTCTTGACCGCTCTTTTCGAGGAACGGCTTCAAGACGGTAGAGACAACGGCCGAATCAAGACCACCAGAAAGGAGAAGTCCGATCGGGACATCCGCCATGGTCTGGTCCAAGATGGCTTCCTCGAGAACGGCGCGAACGTGTGACGTATCCTTAGTGCCCACCGCGTCGTCAAAGTCCCAAGCCGGGTTGTACCACTTCACGAATCCTTCCTCCGGCGTCCAGTAGTAACCAGCCGGGAATTCCTCGATGCGGTCGCAATCTTGGTCCACGATGGCCTTGAGCTCAGAGGCGAACCACATGACGCCGTTTTTGCCGTAGCCGACGTACAGAGGCTTGATACCGGCGTGATCACGCGCGGCAATCATGTGATCGCCGTCGTCACCAATGACGACGAATCCAAAAATACCGTTGAGCTCTTGCACAAACTTTGGTCCGAGATGCTTGTACAATTGCAGCAACACTTCCGAGTCGCTCCCAGTTTTAGCCGCGGTTAACCCATACTTGGCTTGAAGCTTTCGAAAGTTGTAAATTTCACCGTTCGCGCACACCGCGTACGTCTTTGCGCCGTCCTCGTACACGATCGGTTGTTTGCCACCCTCCGGATCCATGATGGCCAGGCGCTCGTGCGCCAAACCGTACCGCTTCGAGCCGTAATAGCCCGAGCCGTCGGGTCCTCGCGTGCGCATCCTCGCGCTCAGTTCGCGCATGAGCTCCTCTCGGCCCTCCTCCATCGCCGCGTTCGGGTCGTACATGCCCAACACCGAGCACATCTGCGCCCCGTGCGCGCCCGAGGCCTGTCATTCGTCGAAAACCGCGGTACGCGTTCGTCAGTCTTCCGCCCCGAGCGCGGGGTCTCGACGAGACCGTCGTCACGAAATTCGCGCCGTAGTCGCACCTTTCTCGCGCGCGAGGGCGCGTCCGCGAGTAACGCCGCATTGGCAACGCATCGCCGCGATCCATCGACCGCGAGCGAGCGCCCCGCCATCTCGCTGCGCAGCGGCATCGCCCGAGGCGTCACCGCACCCATCCGCGCCGCGCCGCGCCGCGCGAGGCGTTCACCGACGCGCCCGATGGGCGCCGATCGCGCGTGAGACGCGCGCATGACGACGTCGATGTGTGTTTCTCGAATGTGTGCGATAGAGCGTGCTCGCGCGACGACGCGCGACGAGCTATGACGTGACAGCGAGACGCCGACGCTTCGGTCGGTCGACGCACTTTTTGGGCGCTTGGGCACCCGAGATGCGCGGCGACCGACGCGGACGACGCGCGCGCGCGGAAGGGCAGGGGGTGCGAGCGAGTCACGACGCGAATGTATCGTCGGTCGAGAATACGAGCGTGAGATTACAACGTCGAGCGAGCGAGCACGTCATCAATCCGTTTGGTCCTGGAAGGGCGACGGCGCGGCGGACTCCGGCGCGGGGCCGGCGGACGCTTGTGCCGTCGTATCAGGCGTCGGCACGTCGACGCCGATGAGTTTGAGAATATTCATCGCGCGCTTTTGCGCCTCGACGCGCTCCTTCTCTAACGTTTCGAGTTGGGCGAGCTTGTCGTCCCACTTGGCGTCTCGCGCTCTCGCAGTCTCGAGTTCGAACGACATCTCTTGCACTTGCAAGTTTTGAATAAATTCCTTCAGACACTCCGCGATGCCGTATGAATCCACGCCGTCATTATACGCCTGTTCGATCCTATCCACGAGCTTTCGCTCCTCCTCGACCGGAATCTCCATCAACTCGTCCATCGCGCGCTGCGCCGGTGACGCCGTCATTGTCATGACGGCTTGCGTCATCACCTGAATGATATTTTGCAACACATTCAGCGTCTGCGCGTTCTCCCCGCGCTTCTTACTCTCCGAAAACACCAGATATCCCGCCCCCAGCACCCCGGTCGAGAGTTCGCCCGCGTTGGCGCTCGCCTTGATGTTCTCCACCATCTCTTCCCACGAGCTCGCCTGCATGAGCCGGTTGAACGTCTTCACGTCCTCATCCGTCGGTTGCGTGGAGATCCCCGCCATGGATTCCGAATCCGCGCGAACGATCGGTCGGCTCGCGCGTCCGCGTCTCGTCGCGACGTTCGCCACCGAGCGTCGCGCGCGCGTCTCGAGCGTTCGGCCCGCGAGCGCGCCTCGTCGACACGCGTACGCTCGAGACGCGCTCGTCGCCATGCCACGGCGGGTGCGATCGACGCGAACGAACTTGAGTCGTCGTCGCGCGCGCGCGTGTATCGCCCGCGCGCGCGACGCGCGACGCCCGCGCGCGGCGGAGGACGCCCGCCGACCCTCGCGCGAGTTTTCCCTTTTCGGCACCGTGGGACTCGCGACGATTCCCGACTCGTCATTCACACGACTCGTCACACGACTCGTCACCGAGTCCCCCTCCTTGGCAGTTGGTGCCGGTCGAACCCCGCGTCGCGTTCGACACACCGCGCCGACGCTCGCGCGCGCGCGTCGCCGTCGAACGCTCGCGCGTGGACGTGGGAAGAGTTTCTCCGTCGCTCGCGCGCGTCTCGCGCGGCGTCTCGCGCGAGAAGACGCGCGAGAGGCGAGGGAAGGCGACGACAACGTGAGGCGGCGATCTCGCGGTGGGGGCGCGTCGACGACATGCGCGGTCGGAAACGCGCCGAGACGGACGCGGAAGGGCGCGCGGAGGATGCAGACGCGCCGGGGCCGAGTCGTCGGCGGTTGACGAGCGCGAACGAGGGCAGAGCGGCTGAGGCGGATGTGTTGCGGGTGCGTGAGAACGTCAGACGAGACGACGGGGACGACGGCGACGCGCGGGGACGACGAGGGATGAGGCGAGACGCGCGCGACGGGGGAGCCGAGGGTGGGTTCGTCGCGGTGGACGGTGAATGGTGGATGTGGATGCTCGTAAAACGCGCGACTGACGAGTACACGTGACTTTGCGCGCAGACGATCGCCGATTTGAAGCCGGAGACGAGGGATAACTTGTTGAACGAACTTCTCGCACGATACGGACAGTCACCGGGAGCGTCGCCTGTGGCGACAGGTACGTCGCTGGGGACGCCGGTACACACGCCGGTGCACACGCCGACGTCTGTTGGCATCGGATCGCCGGGTGTGCAGCCTTTGAGCGCGGCGTGGAACTGGCGACAGCACGCGTCCGAGTGGGAACTCAAGTCTCTTGCATCGGCGCTTGGACTTCCGAACGCGGGGACGCGCGCCGACCTCGTGAATATTGTGCAGAAACAATTGCAAGACTTGGCGGAACCGGCAGAGCAGTTGAGCGTATCGTTGTCGAAAATGGCGAGGATTCTGGGTCACAACGAGAAGATCAAGTTGGGCAGAGGCGACAGCTTGGCGGCTACCAAGGCGGCGTTGCTCAAGTTGCAACAGCGCGCGACGGCGCAGGCTAAAAGCGTGCTCGAAGTGGATCCGTTTCAGGTGATGCAAAATCGCGATCAAGGCCCGTGTGTTTTAGATTTGGCGTACCTTTACATGGATTTCGTGCAGAATGCGTTCAATACGATGATGCCGTTGTTGCGAGGCGAGGCGACCGGAGCGATTGAAGCGGGATCTGTTGCGTCTCAGCAACTCAACCGATGCATGTTTCTCATTTTTAAGGTGATTGGCACTTCGACGAATGAAGGCAATCTGTACGACCCAAGACGTGCCGGGCGATTTCTCGTAGAACTGGGCAAGTTGCGTAGAGCTTGGAGAGTCAACTGCGGAACCATCAAAGGCTTGAGCGCGCACTTGGATGAAATCTTGGAAGGCGTGGATAATCCCTCTGGTTCTAGTGAACAGACGGAATTTGAGTCCTACGATCCGACGCAAATCATTCAATTGACGCCGTATGCGCTCACCGAACTTCACGAAAGCTATCACGGACCGCCGTCGCACACCACAACGGCTTCTCACGATCAAGAACCGACGGATGTTCCCAAGTCTTGGTCAGAAATCTGGCGATCGGTGAGCGGAGCGAGCACGCCGCTAGCCGGAATGACGCCCGTGGGCGATGAGCATCGTGGCGAGTTCAGTGATGCGCGACCGAGTGACGGTGATGTTCCTCCTGCTTCGCGCGCGTCTCAGCAAGGCGTCGAAAACGCGATTCCTTTGAGCGACGCCGTCGCGCGTCTCGTTCACCAGCGTGACCGTGAACAACATCAGCGTCAGCGAGAAGATGAAATGTCGGACGTCGAACCTAGTTCAGTCGGAACGGTCAGGCAGTTTACTCAGAGAGCGTTGCGATTTTTACCGCGAGGGGGTAGTGACGTGGCGCCTCCGGCGCCGTCGTCGGGAGACATCGTCGACCTTCACGAGCTTCATGGAGTCAACAACAACACCGCTTCTCAGAGTGAAGGACACCGTCATGCGAACCATCGAGGACGCGGTGAAGCGACAGCGAGCGATCGCCATTTCATGGACTGGTTGAATGAAGGACAAACAGAAGACTGGATGCAACCTCCACCGGAGAATCAAGGCGACGACCAGCCGACCGAAGCGGCATCAGAAGCGCGAATTCACGCTTCTCGGCTCGCGATGAGTACGCGTATGAACGCGCGATTGACATTCAATGAGCGCGGTCAGGCTGTCCGCGTTCCGGCGCATCAACCGATTAGCCAGGCTAGGATGCGCGAAGCGACCGGTATCACGCGACTCGTTACGGCACTGTCGACTCGGCTTCGATCTGTGTCTGCCCCTTTGCTAGACACTGGAAAGGGTAAAACCAAATCACCGAACACGATCAAGTTGTTCGAGCACATCGCTCGGTGGGAACTGCTCGGTTACTCGAACTCTGAAGAAGTGGCTCAGTTGGGTCTCGGCAAACCAACCCTTCTCTGCGAACGTCTCGCAGTACAATCTGCCAAGGATGGTCGCTGGTGCGCCGTTCTCGGTCGTTCGCTGACGGTCCATTGCATGCCAATGCAGATATGTATCATGAATGGTTTGCTCAGTGAAACGAACGGTGAGTTTACGGCAAACGTCGCTCCGGCGTCCATGTTTTGCACAGCCGTGACCGTCGTCCTTCGCATGGTGTTCGAAGCGTATCACAACGCTGGCGGGCCTCCTTATCTGAGAGCAGCCAGTTGGTGGAAAACGCTCGCGCATCTTGCCGATGTTCTCATCTGTTGGAGCACGGGTTCAAACGGTATCTCGGCCACTTTTCCGAACACCGGCAATCCCGGACGCCACGAAATGAGCGACGTCGCCGCGAAGGCGATTCTCACTGGCTTGGCCATGGAACGTGGACCCGCGCACAGTTCGTGGGGTAAATTGTTCGCCTACGTCGCACCACGGCTTTGTCACGATTTAGCTGACGCCGAGGTTCCCGTGACCGTGGTTGACTCAGTGAGCGGCATGTGTTTCCTCTTTGCGCGCGTGGTTTCAGACGCTTCTCTGAGAGACTCGCGCTGGTGCGAAGCTGTTCAGCTCGCTCAGGCAACGATACCGGAGAAACTGACGCAGAGTTTGACTGACGCTTCTATCTGGGCGAAGCAAGTTCGCAAGACGGTCGAAAACGCCTCGCGTGCGTGCGATGCATACATGGACGACCCGACGGCGAGTAGCAACAACGATCCCGTCGTGGCGGGGGCTTCGTTCCACGACCGTGCAAACGTCCGCAAGGGCGTTCGTCTCGGGGTTCTTCTCGGTTTAACCGCAGCTTTTTCTCAAGTATCCGGCGTTCGAGTAAAATCTCGTTCGAGCTTACAGATTCCGACGGACAACGACACGGCTGAAGCGAAAGGAATCATGACGCGCAAGTCTCGACGATCCGACGACGTTGTCGTCGATCTCGACCCAGTGGTCGCTTCACTTCAGGATTGCATAAGCGCTCTGGCGCGAATCGGCGCTCCCTTGGCCATGCTCGGATGGGCGTTGGACGGCGGACACAAAGGCATTCGCGGAGGACTCTCGCTTTTAGGCAATTCGCGTTGGTTGAGCGACATGCAGGGCGAATTCCCCGTGTACAGTCCAGCGCAGCAGATCGTGGACATGACGCAGCTTTTGTTACACACGTTCGCGGAGCTTCGTCCCGCGGGCGCGACGGCCGCGAACGCCGTCAATGCGCTCTTGACGGATCCAAAGTGGCACAAAACGTTCTCCATGTTACAGGCTGTGACTCCGAACATGTTTTATTTCGGGAGCTCTCTTGATTTGATTGGCGCGTCGTCGGACGTGTTCCCTCATTCATTCAAAATAGCGCGTCTGCGGAAAGACTTGAAGCGCCATGCGCAAGAGTTTCAAAACACGTCGTCTATCACGCTGGTGCTCGACCGCACGTCACCGTGCCCATCGGCGTGGAGAGCCATCAATTCGCTGTGTCGGCGCGCCCTCGTGGGTCGTTCCCTGAACGCCTCCTTTGAAGGCGAGGACGGACTCGGCGACGGCGTCAATCGCGAGGCGATGCAGATTCTCGTCGATACCCTCGCGAGAGGTTCGCCGTCGAAACCCGAAGAGTCTGTGCTGTGCAATCTCGCGTCCGACAATCCGAACACGTCATCATTTCTGACGCTTCGTCCGGATGCGCCACTGCACGCCGCCATGTTTTTTGGCAAAGTCATCGGTCTCATCATCTCGAGCAACGTGAACGTCGTTCTCCCCGTGGCGCCGTGGATCTGGAACGCTTTGCTCGGTCGAAAAGGTTCGATCTCGCAGCTCTCCGCCGTGGATGAAGATTTCGGTCGAACGTTGATGTCTCTGTACGAACATCCGATATCTCACGAGTCAAACAAGTGGGTCGAAATGTCCGGTTTAACTTTTACGCGAACGGTGCGCTTGGCGAACGGAGAGATGTCCGAGTTCGAATTGATACCCGACGGACGAAACATACTCGTCAACGATCACAATCGTAAGCAATTCGTTCAGTCGTACGCCTGGAATTCGATGGAATTGGTGCAAGGCGAGAGCATCGACGCCGTCGCGCAAGCCGCCCGAAAGGGACTGTGCGATGTCATCCCCGCAGAGCTGCTCTCATCGCTGTCACCCGTCGATCTCGAACGTTTGGTGTGCGGGCTCCCGAAAATATCCATAGAAGCTTGGAAGAAAGCGACGATATACGAGCCTCGCGTGTCCACCGCGGATGAGGAGCGACAAGTTGAGTGGTTTTGGGAAGCCGTCACCAACTTTGCCTCCACCGACCAAGCGTTGCTCCTCCACTTTTGGGCCGCGTACACGCACTTACCGCACAGCGGCTTCGACGGGTTGAACTTTAAGATTCGTTTCGATGAAAAGCTTTCGACCGACCACCTTCCCATGGCTCAGACGTGCTTTTTGACGCTACGCATTCCGAAGTACACAAGCGCCGAGCAGTGCTCGCAGCGTTTGCTCCACGCCGTGCGCACCGGCAGCAGTGGATTCGGCTTCGCGTGAGTCCGTCAAACGAGCGATGTACACGTGTACACATGTAAACTACCTCGCACGATGTATCCGTAGTCAATACGTGCGAATCATTGTTTATAATTCATTTAGATTCATTTTTCCACCGCGGCGACGTTTAAAACCGAGGAGCGACAGCCGGGGCGCCTCGCGTGCGCCTCACTCTCGGTCGCGGCGCGCGGCGCCGCGACGGCCGACCGCGCGCCCGAGAAGAGCGCACGCACATCATGACGTCGACGTCGGCACCTCTGAGCATCACGCAACAGTTCGAGCGCTACGTGTGCGCGACGCACCGTGACGACCTGCGAACGATGCTCCTCGCGTCGGATCCGCGCGCGCCGTACGCCGTGCACGTCGATGCCCTCAAACTCATCACCGCGATACCGGTGCTGGGAAACGCGCTGCTGCACCGACCGCTCGCGCTCATGCCGGCGATGGACGAGGCGCTGCGCTCGGCGCAGGGGGCGCTGTTCCGAGAGACACAGGAAAAAGCGGCGGCGGGCGACGGGGCCGCGGCGGCAGAGGCGAAGAGAATGTCGGTGAAAGAGATCGTCCGAGCGCGTCTGGACGCGCACAGATTGTGTGAGACGTACCCAGAGCTCGTACCCGGGATCGGTAACATGCGGACGACGCACGTGAATCGAATGTGGTGTCTGGAGGGCGTGGCTGTGCGCGTCGGGTCGCCGAAATCGTTGGAGGCGGAGCACGTGTTCGAGTGCGTCAAGTGTGGACATCAGTTTTTGATACCGGTGAACTTGGAGGAGGGGAGCGGTGGTGAGCCGCCGCCGGCGTGCCCGCGGACGAAACCGTGCAAAGGGAAGTCGTTTCGAGAGGTGCCGGCAGCGAGGCGAATGGTGCGAGACTACCAGGAGATTCGAGTGCAAGAACCAGTCGGTGGTCTGTCCGGTGGAAGCACGCGTGCAGCGGCTCGGGCGATGCTCGTTGTCTTAGAGGGCGATTTAGTCGACAAAGTTCAAGCGGGCGATGACGTGAAAATGGCCATCATCGTGCGCCGTCGGTGGCATAAATGCGCAAGAGAACAAAGGTGCCAAGTGGAGCTCGTCGGTCACTGCGTCAGTCTTCAAGTCGCTCAAAAGCAAAAGGAAGTTGAGCGCGTGATAAACGATGAAGAGACTGCATTCTTTGCATCCTTTTGGCGAGAACACGCATCGAGACCCTTCTACGGACGAGATATGATTTTACGCGCGATGTGCCCGCAAATCTTCGGCATGGCGACGCCGAAACTCGCGCTCATGCTAGCTCTCATCGGTGGGGTGCCTCGACGAAACGCCAGCGGAGGACGCGTGCGCGGCGAATCGCACATTCTCTTAGTCGGCGATCCCGGCATGGGTAAGTCGCAGCTGCTCAAGTACGCGGCTGCGGTCGCGCCTCGAGCGATTTTGACCACCGGTATGGGTTCGAGCGCTGCGGGTCTCACCGTCGCCGCGACGAAAGAGTCCGGCGAATGGGCGCTCGAAGCGGGCGCATTAGTCTTAGCCGACGGCGGCGTGTGCTGCATAGATGAGTTTGACGCCATTCGAGAGGCGGAGCGCGCGACCATTCACGAAGCCATGGAGCAGCAGACGTTGAGCGTCGCCAAGGCGGGCATGGTCACGACGCTTCGCACTCGAACGACGGTGATCGGGGCGACCAATCCCAAAGGTGGTCAGTTTGATATGGGGTCGAGTCTGGCGGTAAACACTGGCTTGGCGCCACCGCTACTCAGTCGATTCGATTGTCTGATTGTGCTGAGAGACGATCGAAAACCTTCCTGGGATCGCGCCGTGAGTGCTCACATTTTAGAAACACACGCTCGATTAGGGGCGGTAGAGGATGATGCGTCCGCGGGCACGCAGAGCTCCGTCGATCGCCGCCGATCGTCGGCGTCGTCACTCTGCGTCGGGCCTGGTAGTTCCCAGCTCTCGGACGGCGCGAGGTGGGGTCGAGCTCTCGAAAAGTGGGGATCAAACCGGGACGCGCCGGCGCCGCCGCCCGTCGAACGCGAGTCGCCGCGAAGAACCGATTTGCAACGTCATCTGCAAGACGAGAGCGTCGCCGCGTGGCCGTTCGAGCGAATACGACGGTACATTGCTCACGTCAAGAGCACGATTCATCCCGAGCTAACCACTGATGCTGAACGTTTGTTGACGGCGTACTACCAGGCACAGAGGCGCTTGGAAGGGCGAAGCGCGGCGAGGACTACGATTCGGATGCTCGAATCGCTCATTCGTCTCACGCAAGCGCATGCGCGTCTCATGTACCGCAGCGTCGCCACGCGTCTCGACGCCGTCATGGCCGTGTGCTTAGTCGAGGCTTCGATGCTGTCGCTCGCGCCTTTCATCGACCTCCCCTCGACAAGCTCGGGATTCGCCGACGACATGGACGCGAGCGCGCGCGGCGTGGAGGCGCGTCTCATGCGAAAGCTCGACGAAGAGCTGGGAGCAGGCTGGCGCGATGCCGTCGGCAACAAACGAAACAGAGAAGATGATGTGATCGAGGACGATGAGGAAAACAATTGTAGTCGCGGCAACGTGCGTAGGTAGATTCTGTAAATTGTTGATTTCAACGAATGTTTGAGCGAGACTCCCCGACTACTTCTTGTGCTTAGGGTTCTTTTTCGGGTCCTTCTTCGCGCGCTGAGCGTCGATCGACTTTCGTTGACCGGGCTTACCCTTCGCATCCGGCGACATGGCCTCGGCGAACGCCGCGAACGGGCTCTTTTGCACGGGCTCCTCCCACGGTCGCTTAAACTTGGCGTCGTCCTTTTCGCCCCGACCGAGCACGTGCACTTGCACTAAATTACCATCCCACAGATTCAACGGCATCATGATGGATTGCAACAACAGCGGCGGGACAACTTTAAACGAAAAGTGCAGCACAGTCACCATGATGCCTCCCATGATGTTGCTCGTCAGCACCTTTCTGAACTCTCGCACGTCGTGTTCGTACAACGAAATTTTCTCCGTCTTCGTCTCCCCAGTCTTATCGTCCTTCACCTTCACCTCGCACGTATCCTCCTCCAACTTTTTCTTCTTACCGACGATGCGCACCCACAAAAACGCGAACGCGAGCGCCAGCGCCGTCGTGGCGACGACGAAGCACATTCGAATCTTCATCACGTGCGTCGGGTCCTTGTAATCGATCCCGAGTCTCTTCCCTCCCATGAGCAACACCGGAGAGATGAACATCTTCGGCGAGATGGTGGGCGGCGTCGGTTTCGCATCCCCTCCCGCGCTCGATCCGCTCGCCGCCTTGGTCACCGCCGCCGCCGTCGTCGTCGTCGTCGCCTTGGTCGCCGCCGTCTTCTCGTTTCTTTCCTCGTTCCCTCGCGCCGCGTCGCCCGCGTCGGCCCTCGTCGGCGTCGTCGCCTCTTCAATCGTCACCATCTCCACCGTCGTCGTCGTCCGTCGTCGTCGTCCGTCCGTCCGTCCCGCACTCTCGCCCGTCGTCGCACAGATCCGCGCCCCAAACGGACACCTTCGCGCGCCGCGCGCCCACCGACGAGGGCATCCACACAGATACAACAAAAACCACCCGTCTACGATCCAAACATCCGAGAATATACCCACCCTCGTGTCCGAATATACATACACACCACACGAAACCACTTCAGTACGATACCAAACGTCCGATTTATACGAATACGACGACGTACACACGACCCACGCACTTTTTTTATCACCTCCATCGAAGATCTCTCTTCATAGCTTTCGCGCGCGCTCGAACGCGCATCACACGACGATCGCGCGCGACTCGGCGTGGAAAATATCCCACGCCGACGCGCGAAAAAGCGACCGCGCGCGGGCGATCGATGCGATGGGATTGCTGACGGGGCGCGACGATCGTCGCGCGAGTGTGCGACGCGAGTCGACGTTCGAACGCGCGCGACGCGATCGGGAACGCGCGGTCGTTTTTATACTCGTCCATCACATCCATCGTCGCGCGCGCGCGCGCGTCGACGTAAGCGAGAGAGCGAGAGAGCGAGAGAGAGGCGGTGCCGCGCGACGCGCGCGACGCGGACCATCGAGGAGGGAGAAGTCGCGTCTCGCGCGCGCGATGGTCAAGGCGGACGCGGCGACGGTGACGTCGCGCGGTGACGTGGACCGAAATATTCCCGTCGTCGACGCGCGCGCGTCGGTGGTGGATTCGGAGGCGCAGAGACGCGTCAAGGGTGCGAATGGGGCGCGAATGTCGCGCGATGACGCGGCGCGGGACGACGGGAATCCTGTTGTTGGTGGCGACGCGGGGACGGTGATGGACGTCGTCGAGGACGACGCGACGCGAGGGGGCGAACGAGGATCGATGGATGCGCTCGGAAACGTTTTTGTGCGACACGTTCGCGTGTCCGAGAACTCGCACACGACGGAGGAGACGCGCGACGATGGGAATTGCGCGAGCGAGGAGACGCCATCCGTGGTGGTGAACCGGGGAGCTCGCCCGGGACCGCAGGGAACCGGGACGGGGGCGATCGGGACGACGGCGACGCGCGAGGGCGAGTTGGCCGAGTCTCTGCGCGCGCACGCGCGAGCGAGATCGAGATCGGCGTCGATGTCGTTCGGAGACGAGCGAGCGGTGGGCGAGGAGGAGGTGGCGGGACGCGCGACGCGCGCGCAAGAGAGCGGGGGCGACGGGGAGGTCGAGGCGGCGGAGACGAGAAGAAGACCGCCGGCGCCGCCGGCGCCGCCGGCGCCGCCGCCGTTGCCGTTGCCGACGTCGATGGTGATGGAGTCGAGCGCGACGCAGATGTCTCATCCGTACATGATGAGCGCGGCGCAGCAGTTGCACGTTCCGATGCACGTGGAGACGTCGATGCCGATGCCGGTGCCGGTGCGTATGCCCGTGGTGTGGACCAACGACGATCCGTCTCGCACGATTTATCTCGTCTTGGCGGATCAGACGATCACGGATCAGATGTTATGGAACATTGCGTCGCAGTTTGGTGACATTCGAGCGTTATCGAGCGAGATGCGACGATCCATGAACGCGGTGTTCGTGGCGTATTACGACATTAGGTGCGCCGAGCAAGCCAAACGCACGTTGCAACAGTCGACACACTTCTTCCACATGGTGGCGTATTCGTCGACGTGCGAATGGATCGCTGGGATGGAAAATCAAGGGCGTTTCTTGGCGTACGACGTCGGCATGGATGAAGACGCCGAGCGCGAGGCTGAGCTTAGGAAAACATTGGAAGAGTACGGCGAGTTGAAGATGATGATGGTCCTCAAGGGTCACGAAGAACATAGGTTCGTAGAGTATTACGATGTGCGGCACGCGGAGTTGGCGGCGATGGAGTTACAGAGAAATGGGTTTCGTAACGCGCCATTGCATGTGGACTTATCGTGGGGTCACTCGCAGCCGCAACAGCAGCAAGCGTACCACCAACCGCATTCGCCGACGTCGATGTCGCAATACCTCGGAGCGCCTATGATGCCGAACATGTACTGGCCGTATGGCGGCGGCATGCCCACTATGCAAATCGACCCCGCACAAGGGTACTCGTTTCACGGATGGCCGAACGAACACTATGGCTACGCCATGATGGACGTCGGATCTGGGAGCAGCAGCCATCGCTCGCCTCGATCGAGCGGGGAGTACGCTCGGTCTCCACGCACGAGTGAGAGCATGGCGCGCTCGCGATCGAGCCAAAACAGCACAGTCGATGCGAGTTTGAAGGTGAATCAAACCGAATACATATTCAGCATGGAAGAAGCGAACGATGAGGGCGCCACAGAGAGCGTACACGGGAGAACGACGCTGATGATTCGTAACATTCCGAACAAGTACAATCAAGCGATGATGTTGGATCTGCTCAATCGCTCGTACGCTGGTCAGTATGACTTTTTCTATCTACCGATCGATTTCAAGAATAAGTGTAACCTCGGCTACGCGTTCGTAAACTTCAAGTGTGCCAAGCAAACGGCGGCGTTTTACAAGGAGTTCCACAAGCAACGCTGGAAAGAGTTCAACTCGCGCAAAGTGTGCGAAGTCACCTACGCCCGCGTGCAGGGCAAGGAGGCGATGGTCGAACACTTTAAGAACAGTAGGTTTCCCTGCGAGAATGAAGAATATCTACCGCTCGTATTCGACACGGATGGTAACAAAACGAGTTGCCACACGCTTGGTCATACTGCGCCACGGCAATCGCAACAGTAGAACGAACGCCACGCACACATGTACAGTAGCAACTCCATCCAGCACCTCTTCCACCAAGCAAGCAAGCAAGCTCACTCACATAACTACAGGATGAATGACGACGAACAATCGTACTTTGTTTACTAGTAATACGTGTCATCATATTAAATATCCTACAGTCGACGAAGAGTCTTCCTCCACGCGCTGTATTCTTCATCCGCCTTCTTGAGCTGCTCGCGCAACACGGCTCTAGTTCGCTCCCAGGCCTTAACTTGCGCCTCGACCTCGATGCGCTCTATTTTCGTAGTCATTCTCTTAACTTCGCGTCCCTTGGAATCGGCGGAGAACGCGGCGAACGGATCAGTTCTTGAACGACGCTTCAAATCGTTGAACTTGTCCGTGACCTCTTGTAACTTTTCTATGTCGGCAGCCATTTCCTCCGCCATCTCGGGCGTGAACTGAGCGTCCAGTACGTGCGGGAAGATCATGTTAACGAGATTCGAGCAAATCAAATCCGTGTCCATTGTCCCCGGTTCACCGAGCCACATCTCCGGATCGATATCCGTGAGTCTGATTTTCGCATCCTCGGTACGCGTGAGCTCCGGAGTATCGTCTTGAGAAGCGGACGGAGCAGGCTCAGCCATCTCGCTTTGCTCGACGTCGTTTTCGGCTTGCACTTCTGGGTTCTCACCCGCCGCCGCACGCGCTTCCTGTTCTATGACGTTTTGCGTTTCTTTCTCCACAGAGGTGCTCTCCAATAAGTCAGCCACCTCGCGCGCTCGAAGCGCCGCCACGGAGCACACGTACTCAAACTTACCTTCGGTGTCCCAATTTCGCTTAACACTGTTGAGTGAGATGCCGACATCGCTCGCGCTCGGTCGTTCCGCCGGAGATGTTCTAAACATGGCTTCGAGGAGGGCGATCACCGTGCGAGAGGATTTATCACGAGGAGTCAAGCGAGAGCTCTTTTCGACGATCTCTTCGATGACGCGAGCGCGGTTGGGCGTTCCTTCAAATGTCCAAGGCACTTTCCATGCCGTGCACTCCCACAAGACGACGCCCAATGCGTACACGTCCGATTTATCTCCACTGAAACCGGCCAGCTCTTCGCCCTCCATGGGCGGGCGAAGCATCTCCGGCGCCATCCAAAGCATGGTTCCCACCGGTTGCCAGCCTTTGCCCAACCCGAGAACCTTTTCGAGCGTACCGCGCTTCGGACGTCGAGGCATTTTGTTCACGGGCGCCGCGCTTCCGAAATCGCACAACTTGGCCTGAATGCGGTTGATATCCTCGGACCACGTGAGCAGGATGTTGGGCGTCTTGAGATCTCGATGCGCGAATCCGGCGCGGTGTAAATACGTGAGCGCGTCTGTGACGTCCTTCATCAGCGTGGGTAAATCCAACAACGGCATGTTATCTGGAATGGACATCGTCGCTTCATCGCCCAGGAAATCCTTGGCTCTGATTTCTTTTGCGCGCATGGCGTTCCAAAGATTCCCACTCGTGCAGAACTCCGTTACCATGAAGGGCTGCGGCGTCTCCCCATAGTACTGCACTTTTACGATACCCGGGTGATCGACCCGAGTGAGAATCGTCGCCTCGCGCTTAAAATCACGACGCGAACTCACCGTAGACGCCGTGGCGCTCAAAATCTTCACCGCGTGCACCGTACCCTCCGCGCCTTGCCACGACGTCGACCCGTATCCGTTCAAACCGTCGCTCACCGCTCTGTACACCACTGCGAACGAACCCTGATCGACGCGTTCGCGGAGCACCAACCCCTGCTGCTTCAGCGCGCGCGCCAATCCTTTCTCATCCACGTCCACGGAGGCCGCACTCTGACTCGACAACGCCCTGCTCGTCGTCGCGGTCTCGCTCCGCCGCGTCGTCCTCCGCCTCACCCCCACCGACGCGCGCGCGCCCGCACCCACCTCGCGCGACGCCATCGACGCCCGCATGCGCGCGCGCGCCGTCCGTCCGCACCCACGCGCCCCGCTCGACGCCGCGCACCCCGCGAGACGCCCACCGACCGAACCGCCCCGCGTCGGACAGTTACCACCGCTCGAATTCGACGCGCGCGCACCGCCTCCCCCGGTCGATCGCCTCGTCCCGCGTCGCTCGCGCGAGATCCACGACGATCGCGCGCGACGCGTCGCGTCCCGTCTCGCGCGCCTCGGTCTCGCGCGCGACTCGCGCGCGCGCGATCTTTTCCCAGCCGCGCGGTCGAGCTCCACCGGACGCGGACGCGACTCGACGACCCCTCTGCCTCGACGGGTCATGACTCATTACCATATCCACCGGTCATGATCCCTCCTCGAGTCCCTCGCCCACGGCGCCACCGTCCCCTGCGATCGGGGCGCGATCGCCCGCACAGCGCGCGTCGCGTCCGTCGTCGAGTCGACGACCATGGGCGACTCCATGGGCGCGGGTGACGCCGCGGCGGGGTCGAAAATATTCGTCGGTGGACTCGACCGCACCGTGGACGAGGGTGCGTGGACGCCGCGACCGCGCGCGATGCGATGCGACGACCGCGGTATCCGCTCCGCGCGACCGCCCGCGAGACCGCGCGGACGATGAGACTGACGACGACCGCGATGATGACGCGCGCGCGCGACGCAGGTGTCGTTCGAAATTTTTTCTCGCAATTTGGACCGGTGGTCGAGGTGCGCGACCGCGACGCGCGCGCGCGACGCGACCGCGACGACGCGCGCGCGACGACTCGATGTCGTATCGATCTGGCTGGAGGAGTAGGGTTTTCCAGCCTGGTGTGTATTTTCGGCCAATCACGACCGGTCGGTGGCGATGGCACTCGATCGATCGAGGAGACTGACGAGACGAACGCGAACGCGAACGCGCAGGTGCTGGTGATGCGAGATCCGCACAACCACCAAAGCCGTGGTTTCGGATTCATCACGTTCCAACGTGAGGATTCCGCCAAGCAAGTGTTGCAAAACCGTTATCACGACATGCTCGGGAAGCGCGTCGAGGTGAAGAGCGCGGTGCCGCGCGGACAGGCGCCGCCGCCGCAACGCGGACCGCCCAGAAGCTCTCAAGGGTACGGATACGGCCAGCCGCGAGGAGGTGCGGCGGGTGCCGGTGGACCCGGATACGGCTACAGCGGTCAGCAATACGGCACGCCGCAAGCTGGAGGAGCCGCGGGCGCGTACGACGCCGGAGGGAACCCGTGGGGCGTCAACGCCCTCGGCGGCGACGCCGCGGGTGGTCAAAAGCCTGGATACGGCTATGCCGGCGATGGTTCCAAGCCCCAAGGCGCTCCCGACGCACCTAGTCATGGTTGGACCGAGCATACCGCGCCCGAAGGTTACGTGTACTATTACAACAGCCGCACGGGCGTGAGCCAATGGGAACGCCCCATGGAGCTCGACTTTCCCAAGTAAAGTAGTGTCTCACGGTTCGCTCAACGTTTCAATCCTCGCGCGTCACCGCGCACGGATTCTCTCAAGATCGATCCTAGGCTAGATATAGGTCTAGTTGCGGCGTCCACGTCCCCGACCGACGACCGACCGACACGGCTGTCTCTCTCTCTCTTTGACCGACAGCCGCGCCTCGGCCGCCGCCGATTCGCGAGGCGCGGGTTCCGACCGCCTTTTGTAGGCTAGCGCTATCATAGTCATCATAGTACACGGACTAGCGCACACGAGACGTCTCGACCGCGCGCGCGGGAGCGAACGAGTCTTCTCCTCGTCCCTCTCTCACGCCCGTCGTCGAGCACAAGTTTCTAGTTACAGTCGTCAACCTAGCGTTTGTTTAAGCAATCAAGTCAAGTCAAAACGAGGCGCCCATTTCTCCGACGTGGGGGGGCGACGGCAGGGTGCCCGCGTGTCCGAGACGGGTGACGCCCCGTCCGTCGACGCCACACCCGCACGCGCGCGCGTCTCTCGCGCGTCATTCGACGAACGCCGAGGAAAAAGTATGTACGCCCGCGTCCGCGTCTCCGTCGGCGAAGCGCTCGCTCGCCCGAGTCGTCGCGTGCGTCGTCATCATCGACGCGATGGTGCCATCGCGGCGTTACGCACGCGACCGTTGTCGAATCGTCGTTATCATGAACACGGACGTGCGGTGACCCCGGTGACGCGCGCGAGCGATAAACGTCCGACGGTGCGCACGGCGCGCGGTGGTGAAAATTCCGTCGCGCCGACCGCGTCGACCGAGCGGTGGTCGTCCATCGTCGACGCGGTGCGCCCGTGGCGAGACAAGATGGAATTGGTGCTCTTTTTCGCGGGGTGGTATTATTTTTCAATCGCGTTCAACGTGCATCAAAAGACGCTGTTAAAGGCGTTTCCGATGCCTCTGACGGTGACGGCGTGTGAATTGATCATCGGGGCGACGCTGGCGGTCGTCTCGCGGGCGACGAGTGGGCGACGGGGATTGGAGATGCCGGGAAGAAGCGCGCTGGGGGCTGTGACGATGCTCGCGACGACGCACCTCTTGGGGAACGCGTTCACCAACGTATCGTTGGGGAAAGTGGCGGTATCCTTCACGCACACGGTGAAAGCGCTCGAACCGGTGTTTAGCGTGGGATTGAGCGCGTTGTTTTTGGGCACTGTGCCGTCGTTGGCGGTGTGCGCGTCGCTCGTGCCCATCGTCGTCGGCGTCGTCGTGGCGAGCGCGACGGAGGTGTCGTTTTGCGCGGCGGGATTCGCGAGCGCCATGGGATCGAATCTGACGTTTCAATCGAGAAATGTGTTGAGTAAATTCATCATGCAGAGCGAAGAGTTGAAAAAGTTGGATTACGTCGGTTTACTCGGCGTCGTCACCGTGGTGTCGGCGGCGCTAGCCGTGCCCCTGGCGCTCGTCTTCGAGGGGTCGCGCGCGCCGGCGGCGTTCGCGGCGCTCGCGGCGGAGGGAGGGGTCGACGCCGTCGTCCTCGCGGGTAAGACGCTCTTCTACGCCTCGGTGTGCTTTCAACTGTACCAGCAGCTCAGTTACAGCGTGCTCGAACGCGTGAGTCCGGTGACGCACTCGGTCGGAAACTCTCTCAAACGCGTCGTCGTCATCGCCGCGTCGGTTGTCATCTTCCGAAACCCGGTGAGCGCGACGAACATCGCCGGCACCGCGCTCGCCATCGCCGGCGTCGTGTGGTACGGCCGCGTCAAGAAAAAATGAGTGAGCGCGAGACGACGAGTTCATCCTCCTCCGTCGTCGTTCGTGTCGCTTCGCATGTCCTTTTACCATTTTACCATCTGTTTATTGTTCGTTGCTTTCTTCGTCGAGGCACACTGTTGTAACTTCATCTCTCGCGTCACACACACGCGCGCGTCGTCGTCGTCGTCGTCGTCGTCGTCGTCGTCCGCGACATGTCTCGAACGCTCGCGAGCGCGCGCGTCGGTGTCTTTGACCGACGCGCGACGTCGCGCGCGCATCGTCGCGTCCGAACGCGCGCGCGACGATGCGCCCCAAAAAGTCGTCGTCAACGACACCCCTTCGGAGGACCAACTCGCGCGCGCGCGCGCGTGGCCGACGTGGGGATGCGACGCGAGCGAGTTTCCGTGGTCGTACGGTGCCGCGGAGACGTGCCTGGTGATCGAGGGCGAGGCGAGAGTCGTGCCGGACGATGAGAGACTGGCGCCGGTGGAACTCAAACCGGGAGTCATGGCGACGTTTCCGGCGGGCATGTCGTGCACGTGGATCGTGACCAAGGCGATTCGTAAGCACTATTCTTTTCATTAATAATACACGGCTAGGGTAGACTATTCTTCGTCGTCCACGACGCGTTGGATCAATCGAAGAGTTGTTCGGCGGTGCCGAACCACGCAAACGCCGCAGCGCCGAGAACGCACAAGTACCCTGGGGCGCTGAATGCGGCGACCCAGGGGTCTTTCGCGGTGTCTAAGACGAGACCTGTGAACCAAGGACCTATCATTCCCGCCAGAGCGCCGCAGCCGTTGCTCATGCCCATGAGCACGCCGGCGAGTCGCGGCGCGATGTCCATGTGGTTGACGGCGTACCCCGCGCGCGCGAGGGCGAGCGATCCCAGCGCCATCGAACTCACGAACGCCGCCGAGAACACGCCGCCGCAGTACGGCAAAATCCAGAGCGTCAACGCGGCGGAGGCGAAACCGACGGTGTTTAGAATTTTTCGCGTCTGCGTCGGCGAGTATCGCTTGGACGCCATCAGCTCGTCCGCGACGACCCCGCCCCCGTACGAACAACTTCCCATGACTAGATACGGCACCATCTTCAGCACCACGTACGACCCGGGGTCTAAACCCAACTTTTGCTCGTAAAACGTCGGCATCCACGACATCAAAATGAAGAAGGCGTAGTGAAACGTAAAGTTGTTGAGCATGATGACCAACACCGCGGGACACGCCAACAACTGCCCCCACGGCGTTCCGTGCGCCTTCTTCACCCCGTGCGCCCCAGGCAATCGCGTCGTGTCCTCCGTCGGTCGAACCAACGACGAACCCTCGTTCGCGTTGTTCCACATCATCAACCACGTCAACGCGCACCCGCCCGTCGCCAACGACGCCAACCGCGCGCCGCCGACGCGCATCGCGAACGGAATCGCCACCATCGCGAACGCGCTCCCGAAATACATCCCACTCGTCATAAAACTCACCGCTCGAGTCCGTTCCACCGTCGGGATCGACTGCGCGAGCATCGCGTGCATGGACGGAAACACCGTTCCCATGGCGCCGCCGACGCCGACGCGACACCACCAAATCGCCCGCGTTCTGCTTCCATCGCTCGGCGTCAGCGCGCTCACGACGCCCCAGATCAAGAAAGCCCACGTGATGACGCGATGTCCGCCTATTTTCGTCGCCAGCGCGCCTCCGGGGACTTGCGTCGCCGTGTATCCGTTGTAAAATGCCGAGTGCACCGATCCTTGGATCGTTTTCGGTATCCACGCCTCGCGCGCGAGCGGCGTGTACACGATGGGAAACCCGACGCGATCGATGTAACACACGAAGGCGGCGGCGAAGGTGAGGCGTACGAGCGAGTCGCGCGCATCGCGCATGACGGACGGTGCGTCGTGGTCTGAGGATTACATTGCGAATCGGTGGTCGTCGTCACGTCTCGAGTCGACGAAGGAGCTCGGCGCGGCGGCGAAGACTCTCTTGGAGTCGACGCGCGCGGAGCAACGCGTCGTCGTCTGGACAGAGTCTGGTAGCTAATTCTATGAGTCGATCGGCGCCGTCTCGCGCGAGTGGGGTGAGTCTGGAGTCAAGCGCGAGTTTGACGAACTCGAACTCGAGGCGCAGGCGTCCGGCGACGGGACGAAGGCGCGCGAGCGCCTTGGTGAATTCATCGCGCGCCGCGTCGATCAAACGGTGGGTGATGACGCGCGATATGTCTAAGTTTACGACGTCCGTGGCGTCGAAGATGTCGCGACATCGGTCCATGACGTCGACGCACTCGTCGCAGACGTCGATGTCGACGGAGGACGCGAAGAGCCACGCGCGCGCGGCATCAACGAGCGTCGCGAGTTTTTCATCGATGAACGTCGCCTGAAGCGTTCGCGCCGACTTAATGAGTTCATTCTCGAGCGCGACTCGCTTTGGCGATCGACAGTCGGTCGCGCCGAGACGCGCGTCGCAAAACTCGCGAAACTCGGCATCCAGTTGAAGGACGCTTCGCATGGCGAAGAGGGCGTCGCCGTCGACGGTGCGACGGTGCTCGATGAGCGCGCACACGACGCCGTAGAAACTGTCGACAAGCGCATTGAAATCGCGCGCGCCGGCTTTCGTCATCCAAGGCGTCAAAGATTCGTTGTACCAGTAGGCAGATGCGCACTCGAACACCGCGCGCGCGTCTTCGGCGAAGAAGGCGCTCGTCGCCGACGCGACGTCAACGGCCTCATTCGGTGATCTAGAGGCTGATTTCAACGCCTGTTCGAGATGCACGCGTAAGTTGACACTGTACCGCGTGCATTGCTGTTGCAGAACACCGAGGAAATCGGCTTGTATCCCCAACCTCGTTCGAAGAACGTCGTACGTGTGCGAGATGGCGAAACCGACGCGAGACATCTTCGCGCACTTCTCCATCAACGCGTCGTAATGCCGTCTCGCCTTTGCGTCGACTCGTCCGCTCACGGTGGTTTCGAATTGCGTCTTAATCACGTCGAGGTACAGCGATTGTATTTTATCCAACGCATCGCGCGTGTGTGACGTATTCACCGTATCCGTCAGCGTCGCGAAACGCCAGACGCGCACGAAAGTTGCTCTGTATTCTCGGCTCAACGTGTCCACGTCCACGTCCTCGGACGACGCCGACGTCGTCAGACACTCGCACGCGTGGTGTGCTAATCTCTCTACATAAATCTTCGTCGCATCTCCAGAATCACCGTCGTTCGACGTCGAGCGTCTGCACGATCTCAAAGTTTGCAACGCCGACACCGTCCGTTCAGCCTCGACGTCATCGAGTTCTCCGACGTATAAACGCTCAAACAATCTTTCGACGGCGCTCGCGACGTCGCGTTCGATCTCATCCAACACCGCGTCGAGGACTTTTGAATTCTGTCCCGCGAACGAGAGGTGCGCGCGGCTGTATCTATGCGACGCGTCGACGTAGTCGCCTCGCGTCAACGCCTCGCGAATCGCTCCGGGAATCCCGAACACGTCCTCGTGTCGCTCGAACGCCTTCAACACGCGAAGAATCTTCTCGCGTCGCTCTTCTAATTCGAAAACCTCGCGAAGACTCTCGCGCGCGCTCTTCGCTGCGCGAGACAGACGCGATTCCAACTCTGCAGTGACACCGAATTCGCCGTGCTCTTCCCTCCCCTTCCGCAACAAATTCCTAGCGTCCTCCATCGCGTCCAAACACGCCAGCAGCGTCGGCAGGTGCTCCGCGACAAATTCTTTCCTCGCTCGCGCGTCGCTCGTCCCCATCGCCTCCATTCGACGCAGCGCGTCTCTCAACTCTTTCGTCGAGCGTCCGCCGTGCGCCGCCGCTAAAAACAACTTGGCGTCAAACGACGCGCTCGACACCGTCAACGCGTCTCGCACGCGACGCCGATACGCACGAACGTCTTCATCCGATCCCTGTCCTCGAACACTGAACGACGTCGACGCCTCGACGAGCTCAACCGCGCGCTCGACGGACGCTCTCGCGTCGACGTCGCCGAATCCCAGCGGGTCCTCCAACGTCCCCACGCCCCCGCCCGCGCGCGCGTCGCGCCCTCGCGAGACGCGCGCGCCGCCGTCGTTCACCACGCGCTCGCGCTCGCGACGCCGCTCCGCGAGCGCGCGCGCGGCGACGCCGACGACGCGTCGGTCGACATCGCACCACGCGCGCGGGTCGTCCCCGTCGAGCGTCATCGTCCCCATCGCTCGTCGCGTCGCTCGTCGCGCGTCCGTCGCTCGTCGCGCGTCGAACGCGTCCCGGCGGTGGTGTCGCTCGGCGCGCGGTCCGCGACGGACGAGAATCGCGCGGCGACCGCGGCGTTCGGCGTGGATGACGTAACTGTTTCTCTCTCCGAATTCCGTGTCGCGCCGCGCTTTGACATTCCATGCGTCATCGTCTCGCTCGCATGGAGCCCGCGTCCGTCGACGCCGACGCTCGCGCGTCGCGCGCGCTCGACGAGACGTCCCTCGCCGACGCCCGCGTCGTCGCCGCCACGGTCGAGCGCGCGTGCGACGACGCGTGGGGGGCCGTACCCCTCCTGCGCCCGCTCGACTCGAAGAAAATCGACGCGAGTCGACGCGCGCTCGACGACGCGCACGCGCGCGCGAGACGCGTTCGAGGCGACGGTGAACGGTCGGTGAGCATGCCGACGCACGGGGAGAGCGCGCGGGCGAGCGCGCGGGAGCAGAGCGGGGAGATGCTCGACGAGCACTGGGAGTATCTTCGCGCGTTGGAGAGGCAGTTGACGAACGCGACGACGACGTTCGCGGAGGACGCAGACGGAGACGAGGGATCGTTCGCGTACGCGGCCGAGTACGAGGTGGCGAGGGAGTGGAACGGGGCGGTGCTGGAGTATCGAGCGCCGGAACCGGTGTTGAGGTCGAAATCTGGACTGTCGGAGCGGGCGTATAAAAAGTTGGCGGGAACCAAGCAGTGGATACGAGGCGTGTCGGACGGCGCGAGGAGGGTGTGGTTGCTGAGCGTGGAGGCGATGCCGGCGCCCAAGGCGTGGCAGTCGTCGCTGGACGTGAACGCGAAGGAAATCATAGGGGTGCGGTTGTATAACGAGTTGAGCGCCGACGGTCGATTTGACGCCGAGGCGTTGGCGGATAGGGAGACGTTTTGGGGAAGCGACGTGATCGACGAGGGTGGGATGAGCGATCTCGACGCCGTCGCGCAATTGGACGCGTTGGAAAAGGCGGAGGCGATCTGGAGTTCAAAGCTAAAGGAGCAGCAGACGATCGATTCGTTTGAAAAGGTCAAGGGGTGGAATCATGGGAGTCGCTCCAAGGCGCTCATGAAGAGGTTACGAAACTCGAGCACGTATCGGAAAGTGCTCTACGCGCGGTACCCGAACGTTGAATTGACGTCGCTTCAACAGATGAAGATTCAGCGAAACGATGACGTGCCTTTGGCGGCGCTCGCGGCGTATTCGAGGTGTCTCGTGCGCGTCGCCGCTGCGCTCGGCGAACGCGCCCTCGACGTCTTCGACGCCCATCACAAGGCGCTCGGCGAGGATAACCCGCACCGACATCGTCCCAAAGCGCTCGGCCTGACAGATTACCTGTACATGGGGTCGAATAAACTCTCCGAACTCACGTACGACTTGGGTAAGTTTACCATCGCGAGTTCGCTCGGCATCGTCGGTTTGGGCCCGCGGTCGTGCGCCGCCGCTCCCGCGGCGAACCATCTCGCCGATCGATCGCCCGCGACGATTCACTACGCGTCGGATACCGACGACAGTGACGTCGAACCGCTCAGTCCCGGTGCGTGATCGTCCCTCCGCGAACGCCAACGCGTCGTCGTGTAATATTTGTTTCTCTCTGCTCGCATTCAAACGTCCCGCGTCGCCCTCAAACCTCAGGTGTCGCCTCGACCGCGTCTTCGCCTCGCTCGCGCCCGACCTCGGACCGGTCGTCGCGCGGTGATAAGGACACTCGCGCGCGTCGTCGTCGACGCTCGCGCGCGTCTCCGGCGCCGCGCGCGTCGACGGGAGACGGCGAGTTCTCAGAAACGATGGCGCAAAACGACGGCGTCTTCGAAGAGTTTCGACACGTCGGTGGCGCGCTCGTGCGCGCGGACGACGCCGGTGCGAGCGCGGCGATGGGATCCCTCGATGATCCCTCGCAATCGTCACCGCCGTGGATGCAGAGAAACGCGAGCGCGACGACAACGGGGAAGAGGAAACGTGCAGGGTCGGTGAGAGACGCCGACGACGATTCCTTCTTAGCGGACGACGACGAGGATTTGAGCGCGGATGAGGACGAGAGCGAGATGAGCGACGCGAGCGATACGGATGCGAGCGATTCCTCGCTCGGGAGCGCGAGCGGGGAGGAGACGAACGGGTTCGGGGCGTACGCGGGTGATTTTTCCAACCCGGTGGTGAGCAGATTTAAAGCGCCGACGCTTCCGAAGCCGAAACCGGCGCCGAGCTTGAAGTTTAGCATGAAAAAGCCAAGCGCACCGAGAGCGCCTGTCGTCGCGAGCGAGGACGAGGCGAGTCTGAGCGGAAGCACGACGGAGGAGGAGGAAGACGAGAGCAGCGAGTCGAGCGATTTGGGCGCTCGCAAGCGAAGCGAAACCAAAGCGCGTCTGGACG
>Ga0181570_10000212_pt1 | contig 55866 bp, 73 predicted proteins | sample 101ome_18_FD_148667 | JGI IMG/M metagenome (GOLD analysis project Ga0181570, IMG submission 148667) | Coastal salt marsh microbial communities from the Groves Creek Marsh, Skidaway Island, Georgia - 101406AT metaG (spades assembly) | ecosystem: Environmental > Aquatic > Marine > Intertidal zone...
GTGTCTAATATGTCTAAATTTTTTACAGTAGTTACCGCCGGAGATCAATCAATGGACGGTAAGTCATTCTATTCAGGTCAAGCTAAGACCGAGCAGAAGTCAATCGATCAAGCCATTCAGAACTATACTATAGGGAAAATGGATGATACCGATTCGATATTGGCGATCCGTACCTATGATGATATCGGTGCAGTGGCTCTGAAGTCCATTCGCCAATAGATACACTGGAGGCCCACCGAGCCCCGATCTGGCGCCATAAGGCTAGATACTATATAGTATACTGTTTCGGGGTCTCGGTCAGTGTCTGAGGGCTGAGTCCATATAAGGGGTTTATATTGGAGAAATTTGGGTACTGTGTAATAGGCAACTAGTATATCGCACTTCTGATGAGACTCAGAAACTTTTTTCAGAAACCTTTTTATAAAATTTTTTTCTCGAGAAATTTTTGTCTCGAGACCTTTTTTCTTATAAGAGGAATATATACTAGTATGGCACACTTAATTTGTAACTTACCGAATCAGAAGGTATGGGTTCGTCGCGAGTATCTCAGAGATTTCGTCGATGGCCACGGAGAGTTTGTAGAGGGTCATTGGGTATCTGCTAAGAGTATACCCGGTCGTGCTTTCTATTTTGAGACATTCTTACCGGAGTACGGAGCTCTATACGATAAACTTCCTATTAGTGCATTTGTATCAGATCCGGAGACTCCCTCTATAGATATGGCATTACCCGACTTGCAGTTCTGGAATTGTATGGATTACGGTGTTACATGTATACAGAAACAGTTCATTGGATCTATGGATTTCGAAGTCTATACAAAGAATCATGGAAGAGTGAAGGGTACATACATTGCTACTCTTGATAACTATCACGTGCATGCGGATGAAGTTGATTACAGTACATCTGAACAACCGGAAGAACATAAGTCATTTAACTTGTTAGAACTTGAGAACGGGCAGTATTGCTTGTATCCGAATAACCGAATGCGTGTGTATGATAATAGTCTGACACCGAAGGAACCAAAGCAGCCGGACTTTCGAGTGTCTACGGAATATTATCAGGTCGAGAATGGGTATGAGTATAGGCTCGGAGATACTGAGGAGTACTACTATGACACGGTGCTCGCAGAGAATGTCGATCGAGATAATACAGAAGAATGGCAGAAGCTCTATGGAGATCGAGACTCGGATATACCGGGATCTGCGATATTAAGTCAGGGGTGCTAAAAAAATCCTCCGAAAAAAAGTTCTTAAATAAAGAGGTTCACGATGATTACACGAAAGATAGCACTAGCAGCATTAGACCACTACTATATGTTTCATGATGTCAGTAAATTTGAGTATGCAGGATTTACTGGTGAGCGTGCTTTCGAGTTTTACTGTACTATCAATGATGAGTTCTTTCTTGAGTTCATATGTGCGTATCTGGACTTGTCTCATGGTATCGAGGCTGAGTATCCAAAGGTTGAAAAGATCGAAAAAAAAATTTAAATTAAATGCATTTTTTCCTTTACATCTAAGAAAAAACATGGTATAATAGTACTATAAAATTGAAAAGGGAGTTTTATTATGAAAGTATCTATTACATTTAACAACAACTACGGTGCAGTTCCATTCACAGCAGCTTGTGTTGATACACCTTGTACTGATGTACAAAAAGCTCTTGAGTATGCATTCGATAGAACACAGAATGTTTTCTATTCATGGTCTGAGAGAGATCATGAAGATGTGACAGTTTGTCATCATAACTTTGATGGTACACCACTTCGTAGTTCTATGGTTGGTGATGAGTTTACAGTATTTACATCTGATTATAAATTTCAAAAGTTTATTTGTGATCGAGTTGGTTGGAAGGAGATTGCTTAATGGCACATCAATCAGATGAGATCAACACATTCAAGCATCCATTTGTTGGTGTTATGTGGCCTGTCACTGGATCACGTGGTGATAGTTATCAGGTTCGCATGTATGATAGTGGATTTGATTGTACATGCATTGCTTTCCGTAAGTGTAAACATATTAAAAGTGTTGAGGATAAAATACTTGGAAAAAAAAATGCAATTAAGTGAAAAAAAGCCTTTACATTTAAGAGAAAATAGTGTATAATAATATTATAAAATTAAAAAGGGAGTACATTTTATGAAAATATTTATCGCAGCACTTTTGATATCAACCGCAGTTATTGTGATTGGAGCAATGGAAGACCCTTGTACTGCTGAAGGTTTACCTTCAAGCTGTATCGAACGAAATTTAAATAGCCAATAGGAGGATTATATTATGGCACACGAAGTTGAAACTATGGCATATGCAGGCGAAGTACCGTGGCACGGTCTCGGAGTTCCTGTATCAAACGATCTGACACCAGCGCAGATGATGAAAAAAGCTGGCCTTGACTGGACGGTCGATCAGATCGATTCATACGCAACTTTACCAAACGGTAAGAAGGTTGCTACTGGAATGAAAGCTCTCGTAAGAAGTTCAGACGATAAAGTCTTAACTAACATCGGTCAGATCTGGAATCCAGTTCAAAACGAACAAGCCTTTGAATTCTTTTCAGAGTATGTTCTTGCCGGTGATATGGAAATGCATACAGCAGGTTCATTGAAAGGTGGACAAATGGTATGGGCTTTGGCGAAAGTTAAAGAATCATTTGATCTTTTCGGTGGTGACACTGTTGAGTCTTACTTGCTTTTCTCTAATCCACATCTTTACGGTAAGTCTATAGACATTAGGTTTACACCAATTAGAGTTGTATGTAACAATACTCTTTCACTTTCACTCGATCAAGAAGCTCAAAGATCAGTTAAAGTTGGTCATAGAGTTGAGTTCAATTCTAAAGAAGTCAAGAAAGCTTTAGGCATTGCTTCTGATAAGTTAAAGACTTATAAAGAAATGGCTGAGTTTCTTGGTTCTAAGAGATACAATCTTGATTCTCTAATTGAGTACTACAACACTGTTTATCCAAGAACTGCTGATAAGAGAGTACAGAATAAATCTCTTTCTATGGAGACACTTTCAAAGAATGCAATTGCATGTTACGATGCTCTTGAACAGCAACCTGGTGCAAAGTATGCCGAAGGTTCTTGGTGGCAAGCATTCAACTCAGTGACTTATGTTACTGATCACCTACAGGGTAGAAACTCTGACAATAGACTCTACTCTTCATGGTTTGGTGGAAATCAAATCAAAAAAAGAAATGCTCTTAACACAGCATTAAAATTTGCGGAAGTAGCTTAATGACTGACGGTCCTTTAAAACAAGCTTTTGATCTCCTGGATACAGACGGTGTCTTATCCAGGGAGCTCATCACTTATCGCATTAAAAATGGCATGGTCGTTAAACAAGTTGCAGGTCGCAGATATTCTGATAACGATTATAATGACTATAATAAAACTGAACCACTAACTAAATTGGGAGAATAGAATAATGTTACTAGTGTTACTTCTTGCAATGTTTAGCATTGATACACAAGAGTTTAGAGAGACTGCAAATCAGCAGATGGAAGAAGGCTATAAATGGGAATATGTAGGTAAGACACCAGCATCTGGAGTTCCTGCTATTACTATGAAGTCTAACAGTGAAGAATATATTTTATGGAAGTTAAAGTAATGGATCAAAGAACTAAAGACTTTTTCTTTTGGGTAACTCTAGCGACTGCAGCGTTTCTCACTGTATCAGAAAAAGTTAGAGCTGATGATAATAATATAAGAGATCACTACAAGACTGTAATAAAACAGATGCCGTATACGGTTGAAGTTTGTAGAGATAGAGTCACGTCAGGTGACAAAACAGGAGATGCTCTTGCCGGAGCAATTCTTGGTGGAATCATAGGCAATAATATAAAAGGAGAAAAAGATGGTGGTGCAATCGGAGCACTTATTGGTGGCATGCTTGGTCATTCAAATAGTAGCGCTAGTGGCAATGTTAAGACATACTGCAGCAATCAAACGCGTTATAAGGAAGAGTCTAGAACAGTCTACTCTCATTCGACAATCACTTTCGAGTATGAGGGAAGATCTTACACAGTTAGGTTCAAAAAATGAAAAAACATAGACCAGAGATGATAGCTGCATGGGCTAAAGAAAACGGTATTCGAGGATACGAGCAATACGATCCTCAATACCGAAATGAGCAAAGAACAAAAAGTTCTCAAAAGAAAAAGTTTAACAAAAGTGTAACATTCAAGAACCGTGGTCGTTAATACATAATAGTATGGACAAATTAATTAAAAAGGTGTGGAAGATGGATTTAGGCAACCCGGTAATGACGGCTCTTGTTGGCCTTGTAGTTTTTTATATAGGTCTCAAAATGTTTTCAGGTGGAATGAAATCCATGGGAAACTTAGAACACTTAAACTTCTTTTTAGGTAATCCAATTTATATGTTCATGGGTGGAATTGTCATGACGCTGCTCTGGCAATCTTCATCGTTATCTACCACTGCAATCATAGCTCTCGTTGCAAGTGGAGCTCTCCCACTACCAGCTGCCATTGCCGCAGTTCTTGGAGCAAACATAGGAACTACTGGTACTATATGGCTCGCAGGTTTCTTTGTATCAGACGGCATGCCGAAAGGCGATACTCTACGAATAGCATTAGCACACAGTGGCGCAAACTTATTTATGGCGATAATGTTACTACCATGGGTTCATCATATAGCGAGACTATTAGGTCGTTTCTAGAGAAACACTGGGTCTCAATCGTTTTCATATTAATATTTGTTATACTATTCATTGGTTGGCCTATTGAATATTATGTAGGTAATTGTAGAATAGGCGTCTTTCCAGAGATAGAATATATCTGCGAAAACATACATAAGCGTCCATAAGGGCGCTTTTTTTAACTCCGAACTATTATAAATAGAACTATGTTAAAATTCAAATCATACATGATATACTTGGAGGAGCGCATGAAGTTATCAGCTATGCCTCCCGGCGAGTGGGCTAAAATTAACTCAAACACAAAAGTAGATCGTATAGACATATTAAGATTGTTGATGAAATCTGGTGAGGCTATGCCGAAAACTGACGGAACTGAAGTTGTAGTTAAAAACACACCGGAAAATAGAGCAGCTGTAGATAGATTAGAAAAAGAAAAAAAGACACAAGATCTTGAAACTAATAAAGGTACAATTAAATCAAATGAAATAGGTAAATCAAAAGTCTTCGGTGGTGATAGTGGAGGCCGCGGAGGTGGAGAAGCTCAAACAGCCAGAGCTGAAATTATGCAATGCGTTTATTGTGAACACATGGTCAATAATCCAAAAGCTTCATTTGAATCAATACAACCTTCAGATCTACAAAAAGCTTATAATGGAACCGGTGTAGTCGGTGCAACCTTTGAACAGATCATGGAACTAGATCCTTCATGGCATTATTCAGGTTATTGGACGGCAAAAAGATTAGTTAAAGATAGATTGATTAATAATAAAATGACGTTTCATCGTAATGATAAAGTAATGAATGACATTTATAAAGTAAAAGATGTTGCAGTTAAAAATTCTGATATGACAAAAATTGAAAACGATAAATGGAATCCCGGAGATATATGGGCAACAACCGATAAGTCAATAGCTTCAAAACTTCCAAACACTTCAATACAAGAACTTAATTTAAAACTAATAGAATTGTTCAATGCAAGAAAATTAATGGGAATATCATTAAAAAAAGTAACTGCAGAAAATGGATTAAAACTTGAAATTAAAAATAAAGATGCAAAGCGATACACATATAAATTTATTAGCGGTAGTTCAATGGCAGTGTTTAAACGCAAAGGCGGTGACATCTGGAGAAGTAAAAGTTCAAATGTAGAATTTAATGGTGGAAGCGCGGCAATACGTAATAAAGCAGACTTTGCCGCACTTACATTTGAGCTGAAACTTAAAACTGCACGTGGTGGTGGAGGTGGTTATAAAGAAATAACTGATTCTATAAAAAATAGAATGAATATAACTTTACCAAGTAATCAAGATTTAAAATCACAAGCAAAAGAGTTAAAACAAAGAGGTGAAAAATCTCGTTTAGCAATGCCATTATATAATATGGTAAAAAAAATACATCCGCAGGTTACCAAAGAAGAATGGATGAGAGGTTTTAGTGAAAAACGTGATGCAGAGATTCATAGTAAGATTGCAGGAATATATGTTCTTCATGCATTAGTTGCTAATAAAAATAAAGCAGACTTAGTCATAACCGATATGGTAAACTATGCTGGCTCAACTCTTGAAGCATCATCAATATATGCAAAGGTTTATCAGTAATGAATTTTATAGAATTTATATCAGAACAAAAAAATACTCATATGACTCATATTGAAGACAAGGTTCTCTATGGTGGAGTTGATGGAACAAGGCAAGCAATACTTGCATTAAGATCTTTACGAGATATGGTCGCAGGAGTTAAAGATGGAAACGTATCTGTTAAATGGGATGGAGCTCCAGCAGTTTTTGCTGGTACTGATCCACGTGATGGCAAATTCTTCGTAGCAAAAAAAGGAATATTTAATAAATCACCAAAAGTATACAAGACTGATGCTGATGTTGATGCTGATACTAGCGGTGATCTTAGTGCAAAATTAAAAGCTGCATTAAAGTATTTACCAGAACTTGGTATTAAAGGTGTTGTACAAGGTGACTTCTTATTTGATTCAAGCGATGTTAAGACAAAAAAAATTAAAGGTAAACCTTATGTTACCTTCCACCCTAATACAATTGTGTATGCTATTCCAAGTGGAACCGAAGCTGCAAAGAAAGTTAAGTCTGCAAAGATTGGAATAGTTTGGCATACCACATATACAGGAAAATCATTTGAAACTATGAAAGCATCATACGGTGTTGATACGAGTAAGTTTCGTGATACTAAAAATGTTTGGTCACAAGACGCAATGCTGAGAGATATGACTCAATTTACTATGACTAAAAAAGATACAGCAGAGGTAAATGCACATCTCAGTAATGCTGGAAGAATATTCAATAAAATTTCAGGAACTACATTGCGTACTCTTGAAAATAATCAAAGTCTTGCTCAACTGATCGAAACATTCAATAATACATTTGTACGAAAAGGTGAAGTCATTGGTAACACTAAAACTCATGTTGACAAGCTTATAAATTATATTAAACAGAAGTACCAAAAAGAAATAGATAAGAGAACAACTGAAAAGGGTAAATCTGTTCAACAAAAAAAATTAGATGATATATTGAAATTTTTTTCATCTCAAAACAAAATAAGTTTACAAATGATGTTTGAATTGCAAAAATCTATAGTTCTAGCAAAACTAAAAATTATAAATATACTTAATAAGTTAAATAGCGCGCAAACCTTTTTAAAGACTCGTGATGGGTATAAGGTAACTGGTCAGGAAGGGTATGTCGCTATTGACAAACTTGGTGGTGATGCAGTGAAAATTGTTGACCGTATGGAGTTTTCATACGCTAACTTTTCACCAGAAATTATAAAAGGATGGGATAAACCAGGGAGGAATTAATGGCCCCACTCAAATCGTTTTCTGAACTTTCTATGAAGAAAGATAAAGATCTTCCGAACCTTAAGATACCTGTGAAAGGTCCAAAAGGTACTTCCAAATATATGAGAATGAAAGTCAATAAGGTGAACGCTCCTTATACATCTGACTATAAGAAAGCTATGAATGCTTCTGTGCAAAGTGCTGATAGAAAGCCAGAGAAGTATATTAAGCCAGACGGAAAGGTTGGTATCAGAATGGTGAAGACTGATAAAGAAGTTATTAAAAAAGAATCAATAGACAATCATCCAAAAGTTAAGGCAGCTCGCAAAGCGCATGCCGCTGGAACATGGGACGGTAACGTAAATAAAGAAGGTGAAGCTGTGGTACACATTAACGGCAAACCTCACGTTGTTACTAATAAAAGTAAAACTAAGAATTTAAGAAAAGAAGATGTTGATGAAGCTCTAAATCTACAACAAAGAATGAAACGTTCTCGACTTATGAAGAGAATGAAGTCACGTATTGCTATTGGTAGAAAACGTGCTATGAAAAAGATGGCTAATAAAAAGACTATCGAAAAAAGAGCAATGAGGCAGGCGAGAAATGATCTTGCTAAAAAGTTAACTAGAGGTATTCCTAAAGGTGAACTTACTTTTGCAAGAAAGCAAGAGATTGAAAAGAGACTCGCCAAACCAGCACTACAACAAAGAATTAAAAGAATGGCTAAGAAGCTATTTAAAGATGTACGTAAGAAAGAATTGGAAAGAAAGAAAGGTTAATGATAAATTCATTTAAAAATTATTTGATAGAGGAAGAGAAGACCGTATTCTTTACTTTCGGTCGTATGAATCCTCCTACAACTGGTCATGAAAAATTAATGAATGAGTTGTCAAAAAAATCTGGTAAGAATCCTTATAGGGTTTACTTATCACAATCAACAGATAAAAAGAAAAATCCATTGGATTTTAAATATAAAGTTAAGACTGTTCGCAAGTTCTTTCCTAAGCATGCAAGAAGTGTAATGCTTAATAAGAAAGTTAAAAATATTTTTGACGCAGTCACTGAAATTTATAATGACGGATTTAAAAATATTACAATGGTTGTTGGATCAGACAGAGTAAATGAATTCAACACACTATTAAAAAAATATAATGGAACTAAAGGCCGACATGGTCTTTATAATTTCAATAAAATCAATGTAATTTCAGCCGGAGACAGAGACCCCGATGCAGACGATGTTAGTGGAATGTCAGCATCTAAGATGAGATCACTCGCAAATGAAGGAGACTTCACACAATTCTCACAGGGGCTGCCACGGAATGTATCAAATTCAGACGCAAAGAAAGTATATAATGAAGTAAGAAAAGGTATGGGACTCAAAGAGCAAAAAGAGTATTTTAATAAGTTACATTTCGAGCCTGTCTCTGAGAAAAGAGAGGCATATGTTAAAGGAACTTTGTATAATATTGGTGATCGTGTTGCAATTGTGGGCAGTGACGAACTCGGTAGTGTTACCAGTCTTGGAACTAATTATGTCATTGTAGAATCCGCAGGTAAGATGTATAGAAAATGGTTGACAGATGTTGAACTAGTAGAAAAGAAAAAAGAAGGAAACCAAAAAGTCAGGCAAGATCCTGATGTTAAGAAAGCGCCGGGAACACAACCAGCACCTTACTATGGTGGACTGTCTAAATCTACTAAGAAGAAAAGACTTTCACATTTTAAAAAGTATTCTAAATACGATGATGATAATCCTGCAGCTTATAAAAAAGCTCCAGGCGATGCTACTGCAAAAACAAAACCAAGTAAACACACATTAAAGTATAAAAGAATGTATGGTGAAGATGCTGTGGAAATAGCAAAGAAAAAAATAGAACGCGAAAAGATGGTCGATAAAATGAAACATGCTCGAATGTTGGACCGCGCTAAAGTAAGAAAAATTAAAAACAGGAGTAAAGCGGATGCTTAAATTTTCAACTTATGAACAAGCTTTCGATGAGTTATTAGAGAACGAAGGTTTAAAGAAAAAAGCAGCTAAGTCCGGTATATCTTACGGCACATTAAAAAAGGTATACAACAGAGGCATGGCGGCTTGGAGAACAGGTCATAGACCAGGGACTACACCACAACAGTGGGGAATGGCAAGAGTCAATTCTTATATCACAAAAGGTAAAGGTACTTATCATGGTGCTGATAAAGATTTAAGAGATAATGTTCAAAGAGAAGCTACTGTAAAAGAAATATCTAAAAATCTTGCAAAGAGTTATATTGGTAAAGCTTCAAGAGATGTTTATCATAAAGGACAACAACAAGGCACAGCAAATGCAATAAGCCGTCTTGGTGGACCAGATCAAGATTATAAGAAAAGTGCAGAACGTAAAGCAGCAAAACGAGTTGCTGGTATTGATAAAGCTACAAATAGACTTATGAAAAAGGAAGCAAAACGTGTTGTACACAGTGATAAACCAGATAGTTTGAAATCTATAAAGGTTATAACGCCTAAGACTAAAAAGAATGAAGCGATGTCTGATGCAGAAAAAGCAGCACATCAAAAAGCAATTGATGCCTTTAAAGCTAAAGGCGGTAAGATTAAAAAGTTAGCGCCAGGGTACGCACAAGGTTATCATGGTAAATCTGATCCTGGTGCAGGAATCAAAGGCATGATTTCAAAGGATGACACCAGTCAATTTGGAACTAAGAAAAAAGTTGGGAGTATGAAATGAGCTTAAGAGACGCAATCACCAAAGTTCTAACTGAAGAAAAAACAGAAGAACTTGAAGAAGCTACTAACATGTTTACTGATGACAGAGTTGGTTTTCAAATTGATAGATTTGCTGGAAAGGGTGGACATACTTTTCAAATTAACTATGGAAGAGGCAAAGGCAAGTTTATACAAATTCCAAAAGATGATATGAAACGTGTCATTGCTCAAATGACAAAAGCAATGAACGCAAAGTAGGAGATACCAATGAAAGATTTTTTTCAATTAAGAGAAAGTATGATAAACGAAGATCAGGCTTATCATAAAGCAGCAATAAAACATCATGAATATCATTCCGCAAGTCATGATACTGAAGTAAGAAATACTGATGAAGATGATCATGATGATCATGAAGAACATATGTCAGATCACGATCATGCAATGATACAGCATGATAATGCTAGTGATGCGCATAAAGCTGCTCATGATGCTCATAAAAAGCACGGCGGAGATTCTCCACAATATAAAGCTGCTGCTAAAAAAGCTCATGCTGCATCAAAAGAAGCACACGCAGATACTCCAACTTTTCATGCTATTGATAAGCCAACACAATCAAAATTTAAACTAAAGAAGACACACTGATGCCACTAGATCCAAAAGACGGAATAGGTTCTTACATTAAAGACTTTAAAAAGTCTAAGGCTCCTCAGTTTAAAGGTAAGAGCGATAAGAAAAAAAGAGATATGGCTATTGCTGCTTATCTTGATGCTAAACGTGGACCACAAGAATCTAAGCTTGCAGGTAGTTCATTAAAACTATTTGGTCAAAAGAATAGATCGTTTAGTGAGCTATCTATGAGATTAAAAACTAAGGCGAAGGTTCAAAGAGCTTTAGTTGGTCCTAGTAAAAAAGCAAAACCTGATTGGATGAGAGATACTGGAAAAGGAGCAAAGGAATTAGATAAAAAGACAAAAGGAATAATTGCTCTTAAGAAAAAAGATCAAACTAAAATGTCATTAGCCAAGAAAGCTTTAGGCGTTAAGGAAGATACGAGCTTTAAAGTTTCTATTGATGGATTACCAGATCTATACATGAATGATAAAACCCCGGGCGCATTATTACAAAAGCTTCGTAAGATTGTAAAACAACCGTCTTTAATAAAAGATATTGATCGAACTACAAAGAGTAAAGTTAAAAAGGCATATAGAGATAAAGCTCAAGGTAGAGAAGTTAAAGAATACAAATACGATTATGGTACACCTGAATCAGTAAAGCTTATGAAGAAAGTAACACCTGGGCAAAATGAAGGATCAGAAACTTGGGAAGCTGGATATAAAAGAAGAGTTGTAAAGACAAAAAAACCAGAGCATAAAGAAAAAGGATACAACTGGAGAATTAAAGGTAAAGATAGACCAGATATTTCTATTAAGTTATATAAAGAAAAGCCGGGACAGGCTGAATTTAACAAGCAAATGAAAAGGGTAGCAGGTCATGAATTTGGATAGTTTTAAAAAGTTTTTAGAAGAAAAAGATCCTAGGCTTAAAAGAGCTGGAGTTTCAGGATTCAATAAGGCTAAACGAACACCAAGTCATCCTACTAGTAGTCATATTGTTGTTGCTAAACAAGGTGATAAAGTTAAGACAATTAGGTTTGGTCAACAAGGTGCAGAAACTGCAGGAGCTCCTAAGAAAGGAGAGTCTGATAGAATGAAAGCAAAACGTAAATCGTTTAAAGCAAGACATGGTAAGAATATTGCAAAAGGTAAAATGTCAGCGGCATATTGGGCAGACAAGGAGAAATGGTAATGATAAAAAACTGGATAAAAGAAAGAACTAAAGAGAGAACAAGCTTAGACGGTGCAGTTTGCATTGCTCTTGGTCTTATGATATTATTTTTATCTCCATTGGCTAAGATTGCAGCAGGTTTAGCAATTGCTTATGGCGTATGGACTATTTGGAAGAGTGAGTAATGGCTAAAAAATTTGCTACAATATCAATACATGATCTTTTAGGGAGACCGAAACGCGGCACTTCTATTGGCCGTAAACCGATATCCTCAACTATGAATAAAAACAAAAGAAGAAGTTTTAAAAAATACAGAGGTCAGGGTAAATAGATGGTACAAAATGAAACTAATGAAACACGGCTTAATAGAATAGAGCAAAAGATTGATAAGCTAGCAGATGCTATGATATCTTTAGCAAGAGCAGAAGAGAAGATAGTAGCACTTCAAGTAGATCATGACAACATGAGAGATAGAATGAATAAGCTCTCTGTAAAATTAGATGAGATTCAACAATCTGTTGACAAAAATGCTCATACAGTGAGCATTATAAATAAAGTAGTATATGCTGCAATGGTTGCAGCGGTAGGTGCTTATGTAGCACACATGTGGATGTAAAGGAGAACACACAATGGAAGAAAGTTTCAAGTATCATATACCTGAAGACATTCCAGCAAATGAAAGAACAGCCTTTCATGGCGCAGCAGCCGCAGCAGCTAAGGCCGGAAAGAAGAATTTTAATTTTGCTGGTAAAACACACCCAGTAACTATGAAAAAAGATACAGCTAAAGCAATAGCAGATCAAAAAGAATCAGTTGAATCAGTTAACGAAAGCTTTAGTTATCATAATGCCATGGCAAAGGCTCATGCTAGTCACGCTATGCGTCATGATTCCGAATTTCGTCATGGAAATCATAATGCTGATGATGAAGATATGCACGGTCGCGCTATCGATATTCATAAACAAGCACATGCTGCTCATATACAAGCTCGCAATTTATCTTCTTATGATAGTGAAGGAAAATATAAGAAAGCTGCTAAAGATGCTAATTCATTAAGTCAGACAGCTATTGGAACAACTAAAGACGCCGGAAAATTTAAGACAGGTAAACCTAAGCATAGTTTTCCGAAGCTAGTGTCGCACACTAAACTCGCTAAGGAGAGCACAATGTCTTTTAGAGAAAAGTTAATGTCATTATATGAAAGTGACAGAGCTAAACATTATAAGAGTGCTGCAGCTGCAGAGCCAATGGATAATAATCTTAAAGGCGCAGGTGCAAAGAAAATGAAATCAGACATTCAAGGTAATGCTGCTGACATTGACTTAGAGAAAAAGTCTCATGACGATGCTGCAAAAGCAGGTAGAGCAGGACCAAGCATGAAAGCTCGAAGTAATGATAACAAAAAAGGTGATAAGAAAATAATTAATCCACCTACTGACGAGACTAAAAAAGGTCAAGGACCTAAAGTAGCAACTGAATCTTATGGTGTATCAGGTAACACAGTATCAAAAGGTTTACTTGATGCAGTAGCAGTGGTTGAAGATATGGACAAGAAGATGACAGTTGATATCGATCATGACACAGGTACAGCTGGTTCTCACGAAAAGAAACATGGTATTACTTTGAAAAAAAGTAAAAACTATGACAATACGCGAGGAATGATGGGAACTTATGCTACAGGTAAGAAAAGAGACTTACAAAAATATTTAAAGAAGCATTATGATGGGGATCATAAAACTATGCATCCTGAAGTTTACAAATAAAGGGAAATAATATGGCTATATCACCACCAAATTTTCAAAAGGATGCAATACCAACTCCACAAGGTTGGAGACATCCTAGAACTGGAGAGCTTTTAGTTTCTAGAAAAATATCTGAAGAAGCAATTGCAGAATATTTTGGAGGAGGAACATCTGAACCAGAGATGCTTACTGAATCTCCTACAAATTTTCAAGAAGCAAAGGCAGAACTTATGACTGATGATACTCTTCCTAGTGAATATGAATCAATGACTAAGAAAGAACTTGAAGCTCTTGGTAGAGAAAATGGTATTGAACTTGACAAAAGGAAAAATAAAGCGGCATTAATTGAAGAATTGAAAGAAGCTCTTTAAAAATTTAATATATAATTTTGTAATGATTTTTAAAGAACTAACTGAAAAGAACTTATTCTTGTATGCAGCTAAGCATTATAAGAATCCGAAGTTCGCTGACATTGATGAGTTTTATGAAGACTTAAAGAGATTTAAGTATATAAAACGATTACTTAATCGTTATCTCGAAACAGATGATTTAGCTGAGAGATTATTACTAAATCACTTCATAGTTATTTTTAATATGTTTGGTACTGAAGCTGCTCTTGAAATATTAGAGCTTAAACTTGAAGATAGACATTGGCCTATAGTAAAACCATTTTTAATATTTTTGAATTATATTAAAAATGATCAATACACAGGCATTACTATGGATCCAAATGTTGTTGACATATTAAGGAAGATTTAATGGGTATACTAAAAGGAGCAGTTGACACCGTTTATGCATTTCGATTCATAAGAATGATGGTGATGGATTGGAAAAGTTGGGATGCATATAAAGAAGGTGTTATAGATGAAAACGGAAAGAGAAACAGGAACGTGAAACTTGACACTGATAGCAAAAAGTCTTCTTATACTCCTTTCGTTCGCCTTGTGGCTAACATCAAAAGGCTCGTTGCAAAAATTCCAGGAGGTGGAAGTAAACTCGGATCTTTTGCGTCAGCGCTTTATCTCGTTAAAGAAAAAGCAAATCTCAGCGAAAAAGGATTAAAAACAATTTGTGAAAAATGTGATATTGAAGTATTAGATTTTTTAAATGAGAAGAATGAATGGTTCTTATTAGAAAATAAACAATTATCACCGGGAGTTTATAGAGTTAATAATTCTAAGTTACTTAATAAATCATGTAGCGAATTAGTTTGGGCTAAAGACCAAATTAGAATTAAAGATGATTGTTTTCCAGTAGGAGATGTATTTGGAGTTGATATATATGAAGCAACTCATATTAGAACAGACCAAGAAATATATGTAACCGCAAGCGAGTTAATAAGATGAGAATTGCTGGTAGACAAAAAGGAAGTAAAGTTAAACCGTATACACATGTTGTAGTTCAACCTAGCGCACCTAAATCTCGTTACACATTTAGTTATCATAGTTCAGAAGATAAAGCAAGAGCAGCAGCAAAAAAATATGAAAGAATGGTAGGTAATCCTTTACGTGTAGTAAAACAATCTGGTAAAAGCGCAAATACAGATGTTATGGAAGAGGTTAACATGCAAAAAGAATCAATAGAAGAAAAGTCAAAAGGCCTTTGGCACAACATTCATATGAGAAGAAAATCTGGTAAACGTATGCGTAAAAAAGGTGAGAAAGGTGCACCTACAGCAGACGCATTAAGATCTGCACAAGCCGCAAGTGAAGAGATGACAACCACTGCATCTATACCAAATCCTGCAACAACGGCAATGGGACCTAGACTCAAAACCACAACTATGCACGATAAGCGTAGAAAAAAAGATCAGTTTCCAGTACTACTTAAAAGATTTAGAAAATACATAGAAGATAAGTATGCTTAGGTTATACGTTCTTATATTTGTTATCGGCATGATCGGTGTTGTTGGTTATGGCGCAAAGTATTACTATGATACTACTCAAAATAAAATAGCAGTTCTTACAAAAAACAATGCTACACTTAAAGTAGCAGTTGAAACATCTGAAAAAAGTATTGGCGAGCTAAAAGCTAATATTACAAAGATGGCTAATTTAAATAAAGCATTACAACAAGACTTACAAAAAGCTGAAGCATACCGTGATGAATTAAGATCTAAGTTGAGTAAATTAAATTTAGTAGTTGAAGCTCTTAAAGATTCAAAAGTTTTAGAAGGAAAGATGAATGGCGCAAGTTATAAATTGTGGCAAGGGATTATGGAAGAAACTGGTAATACTAATAAGTCTGATAAGCCTAGCTGGTTGCAGCGGCCTGAGCAGGCTGGTTCCGGAACCGGAAATAAAGACGGTGACGAAGATAGAACAGATAAAGATACCAGTAGTAGCGAGACCAAAACCACTCCAACTCAATAATACTCGAGTATTCGTAGTCACAAAAGATAATTACGAAGAGTTTGTAAAAGATTTTAAAGAAGTCTACGGCGATCTTGCTTATGTTGCATTAAGCATGAAAGATTACGAGAACTTAGCAATAAATATTGCAGAAATGCGAAGGTACTTGAATCAACAGAAAGAAATAATTGTTTATTATGAAAAAGCTGTAAAACCTAAAGAGGAGAAACAATAATGGAATTCATAATAGATCAACTTGTCACATGGTGGCAATTTACTGTAGTTGGAGTGTTAATTATTATTGGATTTATAATCAATATGTTTGGTATTGATTGCGATGATGTTATTATTGGATTTGAATATAAAGAAATGCCGAAACTAAAACCTATAGCGATACCAACAGCAGGAAAGGGCTTTTGGGGTGCAATATGGATGTGGCTAATGGGTACGCGTAATTGGGAAGTTGCAGAAGATTGGGAATTTAGAATTGAAGGAGATTGGTATGTCATTCCAGCAGGATTTACATTTGACGGTGCATCTATTCCAAAATTCTTACATACATGGTTATCACCTACAGGTGTATTGTTAATGGGTGGATTAGTACATGACTTTGCATATAAGTATGAAACGTTATTGAAAAAAAGTAAAAAGAAAACTATAGGTACTATTACACAAAAGAAAGCAGATCTAATATTTCGTGATATAAACATTGAGCAAAATGGATTTCACTTATTAAATTACCTTGCTTATTGGGCTTTAAGAATAGGTGGATTTGTTGCCTGGAATGGTCACAGAAAAGTAAATGCAAAAATCATTTAATTGAAAAATATATTTTAAAATAGTGGTGAATAAGTCCTTTACAAAAACTGTTTTTTAATATATAATAGATACAATAATCAAAAAAGTAAGAGGTAAAAATGCAACAGTTTGTTGACACAAGGGATTTTTTGTCTCAAACAAAGTTTTATGAAGGTTACTCTCGTTTTATAGAAGACGAGGGAAGATATGAAACTTGGGATGAGGCAGTAGATCGTGTAATTGAAATGCACGATAAAAACTATATGAATAGCAATAATGAGTTATCAGAGTATTTAGAAGAAGCAAGAAAAGCATATAAAGAGAAAAGAGTTCTTGGAGCACAGCGTGCTCTCCAGTTTGGAGGAGAGCAATTAATGAAACATCAGATGAGAATGTATAATTGTACTTCCTCTTATGTCAATAGACCAGAATTTTTTGGTGAAGTGTTTTACATTTTATTATGTGGTGCTGGTGCTGGATTCTCTGTACAAAAACATCATATTAAAAAATTGCCAAAAATTCAAAATAGAACTAAACAAGCAAAGGGATATATTGTCGAAGATTCTATTGAAGGATGGGCATCAGCTCTCGACGTGTTGATGTCATCATTCTTTGTAGGCGGTGGAAAACACCCAGACTATGAAGGCCGTAGAGTATTCTTCGACTTATCGCAAATAAGACCAAAAGGTGCATTGATATCAGGAGGATTTAAAGCACCTGGTCCAGAAGGACTTCGAAGGTCCTTAGACAAAATAGAACATTTACTTCAAGGTATTGTAATAGATTCCAAAGATCCAATTGACCTTAAACCTATAAACGCATATGATATCACGATGCATGCAGCTGATGCTGTATTATCTGGTGGTGTAAGAAGATCAGCAACAATATGCTTATTTTCGCCTGATGATGAAGAAATGATGAATGCTAAAACAGGCAATTGGTTTGTGGATAATCCACAAAGAGGCAGGTCAAATAACTCTGCAGTTATTGTAAGAGATGAGACCACACCAGAAGAGTTTGGCAAGATTATGGAATCTGTCAAACAATTTGGTGAGCCAGGATTCGTGTTCGTTGAATCAAAAGAGCATACAACTAATCCATGTGTTGAGATTGGAATGTATCCTCAAATTAATAAAAAGTCAGGTTGGCAAGGATGTAACCTAACTGAGATCAACGGAGGCAAATGCAATACCGAGGAAGACTTTTATAAGGCATGCCGAGCAGCGTCTATCCTCGGTACCCTACAGGCTGGGTACACAGACTTCAAGTTTTTAACAGATACTTCAAAACTTATTTTTGATAGAGAAGCTTTACTTGGAGTTTCAATTACAGGATGGATGAATAATCCTAAAATACTTTTCAATGCAAAGATCCTTGAAAAAGGAGCTCAAATTGTTAAGGAAGTAAATCGTGAGGTTTCTAAAATAATAGGTATTAATGCAGCTGCAAGGACAACTTGTGTAAAACCAAGTGGAAATGCATCAGTATTATTACAAACAGCCTCAGGCATACACGCTGAACATTCTGATATGTATATTAGAAACGTTCAAATGAATAAAGAATCTGAAATAACACAAGCGATCATGAAGACTAATCCATACATGGTTGAAGAATCAGTATGGTCTGCAGGTGGAACAGATGTTGTTGTTTCATTTCCTATCTTACCTAATGAAGGTTCGATGTATAAAGATGATTTATTAGGAATTAAACATTTAGAACTTGTAAAGAAAGCTCAAAAGTATTGGGTTGAAGCAGGAACTAATGAAGATCTTTGTGCAGACAAAGGTATAAGACATAACGTCTCGAATACTATTATTGTTGATGATTGGGATGAAGTTGAAAAATATGTTTTTGAAAACAGACATTCGTTTGCAGGAATATCTTTCCTAGCAATGTCTGGAGATAAAGACTACAATCAAGCACCTAACACTGCAGTGATAACCGCAGATAAGATGGTTGATAAATATGGTAATGCAGCGGTCTTTGCTTCAGGTATGGTAGTTGATGCACTTAAATGTTTTAATAACTTATGGGATGCATGCGCAACAGCAAAAGGTTTTGGAGATGATATATCTTTAGAGTCTTCTGAGAATGCGCTTAAAAATGATTGGATAAGAAGATTTAACAAGTTTGCAGATAACTACTTAGGATCTGATACTGTTTTAGCAGAGCATTGTTTAAAGGACGCTTACTTATTACATAAGTGGAATAAGATACAATCTACACTTAAAACTATAGATTGGAAAGAAGATATAACAGAGAAGAAGTATACCGATGTTGATACACTCGCTGCAGCCGCATGCGCAGGTGGCGCCTGTGAAATCGACTTCTAATATTATTTCACCTTGTGTTAAAATATGTAAAGTCGAAAATGATACTTGTATAGGTTGTGGAAGAACCACTCACGAAATTGCAGAGTGGTTCAAAGCATCTGACAAAAGAAAGAGAGAGATCATTGAAGGATTACGAAATAGAATGCGAAGAGTGTGATGAAGCAACATATGTAGCATCATACCAAAAACCTATTTTTTGTCCGATATGTGGAAGAAGAGTAGAAGCAGAAGAAGTTGAAAACGCTGAATAAATAACATTATGTGGTATTATAATGATAAGGTGTTTGAAACTACTCCAGAGGAGTACCAAGGTTTTGTTTACGTCATCACAGAGTTGGATACAGGCAAGAAGTATATTGGAAAGAAAAACTTCTGGAAACCTAAAACTTTACCCATCACTAAAACACGTAAGAGAAGAGTACGAACACGTATCGAATCTGATTGGAGAGAATATTATGGTTCGTCCAATGAAGTACGCAGGCTTGTGGAAGAATTTGGATCTGACCGATTTACCAGAGAAATATTAAAACTCTGTAAGACAAAAGGTGAAATGTCTTATTACGAAGCAAAGCTTCAATTCGATAATGATGTGTTATTTAGAGATGACTACTACAACAATTTTATAGGTTGTAGAATCCATGCAAAACATTTAACAAGTTAATAACTATTTTTCAAATAAGTGAAAAAAACGGTTTACATTCCCTAATTTATGTGGTATAATAGTACTATAAAATAAAAAATTAAGGAGTTGAAATCATGAAAAATTTATCAAATTTAATTAAAGATCTCACAAAACAATCAAAGTCCAAATGGGCCATCAAAGAAGATATGGCTGATATGTACAAACAAGATGCTTTAGATACTGAAGTCGTTCTTATGTCGATCCTTTCTGGTAGATATAAGTGGGCTGATGAAAAGCTTTCAATGATGGATACTCTTCCAAGAGATAATGCTGTAATAGCCATTGTTGAAGATAAGGGTAACGAATGGGCTAAAGCCAATATTGGCTGGAGTGTTAATTAATAGGAGATAATATGTCTAATAAAAAATCTAATGTAGTAAACTTTGAAAAAGCTAAGTTGAAAAAATTTAATGACGAAAATGAAATAGTATTTACTGTTGAAGATAAAGATTATGAACTTGGTGAAATGGTTCATCAATCTCATAATGATAACGGTATAGAATTTGTATTTAAGTTGGAGGAAGTTGAAGATGACGAGCCAAGCATTCACTGAAGTTGATTTGTTGAAGAAGCAGATAGCTGAAGAAGTAAAAGAAAAATATGCTTTATATAAAAGAATTAAAGAGTTGACTGAAGAGCTTGAAGAAGCTAAGAATAAAAATATTTTTAACTGGAAAAATAATTAATATGTTAATCACTTTTTTTAAATTAAATGCATTTTTTCCTTTACAAAGGCAAAAAAATAGTGTATAATATTATTATAAAATTGAAAAGGGAGTTTAAATAATGACATAGCGAAAGTAACCGACAGGGCGTACCGATGGAGAAGTTGCATTAGGCAGAAGCAGAAGGGCGTCGGGGTTTACAGGTGTGGCACTACCCAGGGAACCAGAGTCGGAGTATAAAACGTTCCCCTTATCTTCCGCGGAGGGGTATACCTATGGAAGATAAGGATGTGTTAGAGAGCCCCTCCAACGAATTTTAACTAATTGGAGAGAGAGCAAATGCCGAGTCCATCAGAGATACAATCAATGCTTCCACTATTTTTTCAACTCCTCTTCTTCGCAGTAGCTGGAGCATTGATTGTAGGCGTATTCTTTTCCATAGTTGGTTGGTTCTTCCGTAATGCAATACTCATTATGATTATTGTAGCACTGATATTCGCAATCAACTATGGCTATATTGATTTAACTAAATTATTTGGAGCAGTACAAAATGACAATGCATCTATTACCAGTTTACTACAACAATAATAGTACAAAAAAGAAAAAGCCTTTTCGTAAACCAGGTTGGGCTAAAGCTCAAGCAGAACATGATAAATGGTTGATGGATCGTGGCGTACATCCTAGTCAACTTAAAAATAAATCTAAGAATTCAGGAATCAAAGCTCCTAATTACAAAGAGCTTTCACGTTCTCTACCAACAAGTGACTACACCGGTCCGGTTGTTGGTAAGTCTAAGAAAAATACTTACACTGGTACCTTCATCACTGGTATTGCTACTATGCATAAATCAAACATGGTACCTGTAAGTAAAAATGCAGATGCTAAAGAGTACGCAACTATGAGGAGAAATTAATTTATAAATTATGCATTTTTTCCTTTACATTTGCGTAAAACTGTGGTAGAATATAACTATAATAAAAAATTGGGAGTTTATATTATGTTTAATTATGATAAAATCATCAAACAATTAGAGTTAATGGATAATGGCGAAAGGCTAAGATTCTGCGAACTATTATGTGAAAAGAATGATATGCTAGCTTTTGCTATATCAAATTCTATTGAAGTCACCATGATGGATAAAGTCTTTCTTGAAAATGAAAAGAAAGTTCAAAAGGCTATAGCTTAATGAAAAACCCTATAGCTAAATATCTAATGTGCTCTTATGCTTATTATAAGCTTGATAAAAATTTAATAACTGATCAAGAGTTTGATCAGTTAGGTAAAGATATTCTCGCTAACTATGATAATATAGAACATATGCATAAACACTTAGTTACTAAAGAAATGTTAGATGCTGGTACATACTTAGGCGAATACCCTAATATGGTCATAAGCGCTACACACGATTACATTAACAAACACAACATATAAATGGGAGTTTAATATGGGACTACAAGCATTAAAAGGTAAAAAACTAAAAAAGAAAACAGTAAGAGCTAGAGCAAGAACTGGACTTGCTGGTGTACCAATTGATAAAGGTTTTAATGCAGTAAAAGATTATTTTCATCTTCAAGTTGATAGAAAAGACTGTGTAAGTCAAGTCAAAACTTGGGTTAAGAAAAACTTTCCTGATGCATCTAAGTATATCTTAGCAAATCCGGAATATAAATTTACAATGACTCATCATGCCGCTACAGCTTTTTGGTATAATAATGACTTACATAAAAACAATGATGCAGATAATAATACTGCTAAAGATTTCTTAAATCATTTATTTGATAGAATGATTCCTTTAATTGATGAAGGTAAAATTTTATATAAAGAAAAACAAGAAGAAAGAAAAGCTCAAAGCAATGTAATTATGCTATCACCGCAAGAAAAATTAACACGTAAAATTAATAATACTATTATGCAAGAATTACTTGAACTAGAAGACAAGTGGATCGATGGTGAAGATGCCACAATTAACATATACGATAGGTTCAAGTTCCACGGCTTAACAAACACTGCCATAAGTCATGTTAAGCCAATGATTGAGGGCTGGCTTCTTGATTATGAAGACGCATATTATAAGAGATGCGATCAAGCTGTCGAAGGTTACTCCCACCTTAAACGGTCAGTCCTCAATCAAAGAATTAAAATATGTACTGCAATGCTGGAAGATCTTGAAAGAATCAGATCTGCTACTAAAGCTTCAAGAAATGTTAAAATCAAAAGACCAACATCTATTGATAAGCAGGTTGCTAAAGTGCAGTACAAGAAAGAAGATAACGATTTTAAAATTGTATCAATCAATCCAATTCAAATACCATTAAAAACTCGGTTATATGCATTCAATACTAAAAGTAAAATGATTATTGAGTATGTTACTGAAAGTGTTAATGGATTTGAAATATCAGGTTCAACCATTAAGAATTTTTCAAAGGTTTCAAGTAGAACAGTGTGCTTACGTAAACCACTTGATTTCTTACCGATTGTTTTACAGAAAACACCAAAGCAAATTAATGATGCTTGGCAAACTCTTAAAACAAAAACAAAAGTACCTAATGGACGAATCAATAAAGATACAATATTATTAAGGGTTTTAGACAAATGAAAATAGAAGAACAATTTTTAACAAAGTCTAAATTCACTAAGCTTATCGAAAGTACCGTAGCAGATCTCAAGATTCCATATATGGATGCAATACTGAAGGTCTGTGAAACTAATGATATAGAAGTCGAAGACATTCGAAAGTTCATATCACCAGTTATAAAAGATAAGCTTGAAGCCGAAGCGATGGAACTCAATTTCTTACCAAAGAAAAATGCTATTGATTCATCGTTTTTTAACTAGTATATATAGTATTATACTTCAGTCAATATTTCAGTAATAAGGAGACAATACAATGTCATTTGAAACACTAAAACGCAATCGCGGTTCTAATATCAGTAAAATCATTAAAGCAGCAGAAGCCACTAATACTGGTGAAACTAAATCATACGTTGATGATAGAATATGGAAACCAACAGTTGATAAAGCAGGTAATGGTTATGCTGTGATCAGATTTCTTCCTGGTACAGAAGATAATCTTCCATTCGTAAGATATTGGGATCATGGTTTTAAAGGCCCTACTGGTCAATGGTATATTGAAAATTCACTTACTTCAATAGGTCAACCTGATCCAGTTGGTGAACTTAACTCTAGACTTTGGAACTCAGGTATTGAGTCCGATAAGGATAGAGCAAGAACTCAAAAGAGAAGATTGCATTACGTAACTAACATCTATGTAGTTAGCGATCCATCTGCACCTCAAAATGAAGGCAAGGTATTCTTATATAAGTTTGGTAAGAAAATCTTTGATAAGATTTATGATCTTATGAATCCTGCATTTGCCGATGAAACACCAATTGACCCATTTGATTTTTGGGAAGGTGCTGATTTTAAACTTAAGATCAGAAATGTTGAAGGTTATAGAAACTATGATAAATCAGAATTCTCTTCTGCAGCTCCGTTATTAAATGCGGATGAAGCTAAGCTGGAAGAAGTTTATAGCAAGTTGCATGATCTATCAGAATTTACTAATCCTAAAAACTATAAATCATATGATGAACTTAAGACAAAACTTATGAGAGTGTTAGGTGAACAAGCCGCTGCTGGTGCCTATACGGTACAAGAAGAAATTAAGTTAAATAATCCTGAGCCGGCCGTTGAGCCAGTTACTGCTGAAGATATGAGTAGTGATGATGAGGATACTTTATCTTATTTCTCTAAACTTGCAAAGCAAGATTAACCAACATTCCATCCAAGCATCTGGTCTTGCAGGTCTACTGCAGGACCAGACGATATTAGAGCATTTGTTGTATTACGGTTGTTTATTGTTTGATTAGAGTCATTTGATATTACCACATTACTTTTAGAAGAGCTACTATTATTAGTTGTATTAGAAGGTACTGTTGATTTTCCAGTTTCAGGTGGATTTATGTTAGATTTTTGAAGTTGACTGGAAGGTTCTATTGTATTAGTTTTGCCTAATATCATATTTACTTTGTTCATCTGCTTAACTAAATCATCTACCTTTAAGTCTGGAGATAAAAACCCTTTTCCAAAATCGACTTCTGGTATTCCATCAAAAAATCCGGTACCTATTTTTCCACCATTAGCCATTTTATCAATTAAATCAAGTTGGATGCCCATTCCAGCAATCATGTCTTTAACACTTTTTTCAAATCCTTCAAGACTTACTTTTCCTAAATCATTTAAGTTACCCATAAATTTCTTTAATGCGGCACTGAGCTTATCTAAATTATCAGCAACTGATACATCAATAGTTTTAAGAGGTTCCATAGCATCAACCATGCTTTGAATCATGTTTGCTCTTGTGGTTTTTTGATCTTTTAAATCTGTTCCAAATAAGAAGTTGACAATTTTTTTAGCGCCATCAATTAGACCATCAACTAATTGAACTCCGCCTGTGCCTACCATTGCTGATAATAAAGCAGGTCCAATTCCAGCGATTGCAGTTATTTTACTCAATAAACCTTCAGCATTTATTTTATTTAATTCTGATAATCCTCCAGCTATATTGGTAACTAAAGTTTTAAATGCACTACCGTCTACACCTAATACAGCACCTAGCTTAGAAAATCCAGCTAAAGATGTGATAAAGGCTCCAATTCCAACACCTATTGCTCCAATTCCTAGTGCTGCTGCTTGAGCTCCTCCAGGAAATAAAGCTAATAATGCACCTGACCCCATAGCGGCGCCTAGTGCTGCAAATTCTTTAGATCCAAATGCGCTAAGACCACCTGCAATATTTGTTAATAATTTCTTTAAGTTTTCCCCTTGGTCACCACCCATCATAGACATTAAAGCATCTGCTCCAGCCAATGCAGTAAAAAAACCGGCCATGCCTACACCTACGGCAACTAAACCTTTTGCAGTACCTTTTGGGAATATTATACCTGCTGCTAAAACCGTACCTAATGCTAAGAATTCTTTTTTACCAAACGCGCTTAAACCTTCAGCTAAATTGGTTAATAATTTTTTTATACCTTCACCAGCATCTTTTGATGCAAATTTTTGTATAATAGCTTCAGCGCCAGCTAATCCTAAAAAGAATGCACCTAATCCAACACCGGCAGGTCCTAATGATGCCAATATCTTTGCAACACCGCCTCCTACAGCTTTAGCTAATAACGCAAGACCACCTAAGAATCCTATTCCCTTTAAACCCTTTAAACTTCCAAGTAATCCACCATCTGCTTTTTTGACTTGTTCAGTAACACCGGATGTTGCCGCTTTTCCTTTGGCAGTAGATTTTTCTCTTGATGCTTCAAGATCCATTTTAGATTTTTTAACAAAGTAGCTTGATACAGTGTTATGTAAACTATCAACCGCTTGCGTTGTATCTATGGTAGAATCATTATTAGTTTTGAGTTGGTCAATAACATCACCTAATGTTGAATATCTTCTTGCCATGTCATCTTCTTTCTTGTTTGCTTTCTTCTTCCTTTATGTGGTCTATTAGCATTCCCACATAAACTTCTTTTTCCCATGGTATCAAATTGTCTATCTCACTTAAAGAATATTTGTGATGCTGCATTAAGTTAAAATTAGTCTCATAATAATTACTTAATGAGTTATGAGATAGACTTATTATAAAAAACTTTGCAGGCCCTCCACTTTAATTTCATTATGTGTATTACATTTGATGCAATCAAATTCGATATCATGAGATAACTTAGGTATATTCTCAATATATTCTCTTATCTTAGTAAATTGTTCTTGTGTCATTGATTCAATAAATTCTTGAAATTCTTCTTTTTCAATATCCTTAATATCAATTCTTTCATCATCCGTCATTACAGCATTGATTGATTCTTTTATTAATCCAAACACTTGAACTGTTGGAGATTCTTCGTTTAATGATTCACTAGCCGCCATTTGACTGAAAGTAGGATGCTTCATTTCAACCACTATCTTATCAGTTATATTAATTCTATTGTTGCTATTATCAACTTTTATGTTTATATCATCAACATTAATACTAACATCATTTTCAGTTGCACACTCTTTACATTTAAAAATCAACTTAGATGTTTCTCCAACTGACTTTGCTCTTATCTTTAAAAATAAATATTCAATGTCATATGAAGTTAAAGACTTCATGTTTAATTCTTCGTATACGCATGACTTAACTGTGTCCATTACGGCACCGGCTATTTGCATAGCATCTTGTGTTTCTAAACCTATTAATAAAATTTTTTCTTCTTTAACTAAAAAAGGCCTAAATGTAATTTCATCATTTGTTGAAGGTACCACTGCTTTGTATTTTGGTACGTCATTTAATTTAGGTAATCCCATACTATTTTACTCCTTATAATAAATCAATTCCACCGAGAGGTGTATCAATATCCATGTTAATAAATCCTTGAGTGCTACTTGAACGAGCCCAATTTGTATATGCAAAAGTTACAGTCAATTGAACTAATCCGTCTAGTTCGTTACTTAATTCTATTGCACTAGTTGATACAGGAAAAGCATCTAGTAACTCTACAGAATAAACAGTTCCACCACCAATGCCAGCATTAAATCTAACTGGTCCAACTTGTTTTGAAAATCCTTTTAATGGTTGACGTAGTTGGTGTATAGTTACAGACTTAGCATACTGGCTTTTATAGTTACTTGTAAATGCTCGAGCTCCATCTTCTGGAATTGCTGTATTTCTCCATGCATCAAAATATTCTTTTACGCCGTAATCATTCATTAAGTAAAAAGTCATTGAAACGTCGTCGATAGCATATCCGTACGCTACTTTTTGAAATTCCATTCCTATTCTTCTGTCATTAGTTAATGTAATCTTTCCAGGCATAGTCGCATTAGAGCAAAGAATATTTAATTCTCTGCCAGAAGCTCCGCCTCCACCGCCTGTCAACATTCCAATTATACCATTTAGTAATCCTCCACCACCGCCAAATGATGTTGGAAATGTAACTAAGAATCTGTTTGCTCGTGCAAATCCTAATTTTGTGTTAGCCAAAGCTTTTAATTCATCTACACTAGCCATTTGATATCTTCCTTGAATCTGAATATACTCTTCCAGCAGAAGCTTTCTTCCAACTCGCTGTCGGTAAGAATGTAGCTATCTCCCATTCAGGTGCTGGTACTTGAGCAAATCTAGATTTAACGTGATCTAAAAGATAATGTTTAAAACATGGTTGAAAATATCTAAACCTTGCTGCACCCTTAAGTAATCTATATGTTAAAGTAAATCGCGTTGACTCATCATATTTTTTATTATTAACTACATCAAGTAAACTATCCAAAAACTTTGCTCTTAAAACTGGAGGAATGTAATGCAAATTTAAACCTTTAAATCCACCTTCAGCTTTTTCGACTGGTATAACCAATGGAAAGGTGTCGTAGTATGGAAGCTTGTCTTTAAGCTTAGGATCATAAAAGAACATCATCATACTACCAAGTAAAGGACTACTTACTTTATTGATTTCATCTTCTCTCATTAATGCTTCACGATTCACTCTTGTGAGTCTTTGTACACGACGACGAAACCAGTCTCGAGATTCTTGTGTTCGAGGTGTAATACCTTTTCGAAAAGCTTCAAGTTCTAATCTTTGAAATAAGTTACTCATAATATCTATTTATATCTTTTCTTACGCTTTTTACGATATGATGGTAGTGGTTTATATTTCTTAAGTTTACCCGGAACTGGCTTAGTTAAAAGTTTCATTTCTTGTAAAGTTTTTTCTGTCCACACTTGAAACTCCCATCCTCTATCTTTTGCATAATTATCTGCAGCTTCCCATTTATTCATATTCTTAACATATGTTAAGCCTTCTGTAATATATCTTTTAGTTTTTTTAGGACCAGTTGGCGGTACTGTTTCTTTTTCGGGTTTAATTTCAACTAGCAACGTCTTATCTTCAAACACAATTTTCATATCAACATAATACCTATGATATTTTTTATCAACGTCATAGTAGTATGGAACTATTATTTCTTCTGAGCTCCAGCTCTTTACTTTATCATTCTTATCACACCATTGAAATACAGCCTTTTCCCATAAAGATCTGTATACTATATTGGTGTGGTCACCTTTATACTTAGCTGTGTTTTTCGCCTTGTAAAGACCAGAATAAACCATGATAACCGTTATAAATAAAGAAATAATACTTTAATATTATCTATAAGGATTACACATGGAAATATTCGATAAAGCTGGACCTTTAGGAGAAACGCTTAAAGGCGGAGGTGGATTGAAAAATCCAATAAAGAATTTTAGTAACATTGAAGGCGCATTTGAAGAATTTGCAGAAGCTGGTCAATCGTTACTAGGTGCCTTATTTCAAAACTTTGGTGTTGGCGGAAACACGTTAGAATATCCATTAGATGTATCTGGTAATCCTGCTTATGCTGCAACTGTATCATTTCAAACTTTAGAATATACAACACCTGAATCTGGTAAAAGTCAAAAGTCTCATATGAAACAGCAAGAAGATAATCTCAAACAAGCCAGATTAAGAGAAGCCGATGATGCTAGAAATCAAGCTGCAGGCTTAGGACTGGTTGACGATTTCGGAAGTAGAAATCCAGGGTTTCAACAATCAAATGATGCAAATGCATCATTCTTAGGTGCTACTAATCAACCAACAACATTCTCTGCAGATGTTGCGGATGGAAGCGGAGGATCGAATTCAGCAGCTTTTGCTGATGACGCATCTGCATTAAATTTTGCAGCTAAAAAAGATACTGAAGTTGAAGCTGCTACTGCTAAAAAATCTTCTTCGAGCGTAAGAGCTGGCACAAGCTTTTTTCCTAAGAAAGGTGAACCAACTGTTACAATGTACTTTCCTCCAAGCATGTCTTTTGTTGACAACGTTGCATACGATACTAATGCCGAGTTAGGAACTCTAGGTGCATCAACTTTAGCAGGAATGGAAGGCGGCGCCAGTGGTTTTGCTGCGGCCGGGCAAGCACTTATGGGTGAAGGAAAAGCTTTGCTAGATGTAATAAAAGGTGGCGAAGGTAGCGTTAATAACTTATCTGAAGGTGCTACTGATGCTCTCAAATTGGCAGTGGCTAAAGTCAACAATAGATTTAATCCTTCATCTGCATTTCGAAACGCTGCAACTTTAGCAAATCGATTTATTGTTAATCCTAATGTAAGAGCTATATTTAGAGGAGTCAATATACGTGAGTTTCAGTTTCAGTTTAAACTTATAGCAACTTCTCCGGCAGAAGCAAGAGCTGTGCAAAAAATAATTAAGCATTTTCGAAAAGAGCTATATCCAAAAGGATTTCCAGTTAACTTTGGTTCTTCTTCTGCAGATATAGGTTATCATTTTCCAAATGCATTTAAAATAATGTTTAAGTTTAAAGGAAGAAGAAATAGAAACTTACCTAAAATAAAACCTTGTTACTTAAGAAGTTTTAACGCAACAATTAATCCTACAGGCGGTGGATTTAGAAATGATGGTCAACCAAACGAAATAGATATTTCAATGGCGTTTGTTGAGCATGAAACTCTTAAATCACTCGATATTCAGAAAGGATTCTAATGTTATATTTTAATAACTTTTCAAATATCAGTTACAACTTTGGTGATGAACCTGATCCTGTTGTATTTCAAAATATATCATCATACGCAGATATAATAGATCAAATTAAAAATGATATTACTTTTGCAAATGTACATACAATACAAGAAGGATTTAGACCTGATCAAGTATCAATACAATTATATGATACGCCATTACATTACTGGACTTTTTATCTCTTAAATGATAATTTAAGAGAACAAGGTTGGCCTTTACCGAATCAAGAACTAATCACTTATATACAAAAATCTTTTCCTAACACTGCTATAACTACAAGAGATGGTAGTTTAGCTAGTAAGTTTAAAATAGGTCAAACAATAACAGGTAATACTTCAGGTTTAAGTGGTAAAATAATAAGAAGAAATATAGACCTAGGTCAAATCATTGTAGAAGGAAACATATCTTTTACAAGTGGAGGAGAAACTTTTACTTCTACTAATTCATCTGGCGTAGAGGAAACTCTTGTTGCTGTATCAGCAGAAAGAGAATATTTATCAGAAAGTCATTATGTAGATGGCACTGGAACTATAGTTGATATTGATCCTGAAGTAGGTCCTGGTGCATTACTTACAGGTAAAACGCATCAAGATGTATATCACAGTGTAAACGAAAGTTTAAGACAAATCAAAGTTATTAAACCAGACTTAATTAATGGAATAGTGACAAGCTTTAAAAGGTCACTAAGAGGTTAAATGGAATTATCTGCGCAATCAAGTACTGATTATTTAATTGTTGAAGCTATTATATCATCAACTCGAAATGATACACAAGTTGATATAAGAACTCTAGTTTCAGAATTTATAATATATGAACATATTGAAAAGCCATATCTAACTGGTAAGTTATCTTTTAAAGAAGAAGAAAACATTTTACAAGATATTGATTTTCAAGGTGGTGAAAAATTAACTCTTACTATTCAACATTTAGAAGAAACAGTATCTGCTAATACTATTACTAAAGAATTCTTAATTGATAAGATTGAAAACATAATAAGAGTTGATGAAAGAACAGAATTTGTTATGTTACATTTGATAGAATATCATGTGTTTGATTCGTCAGGACAAAATATTAGTAAGTCTTATGCCGGTTCTCCTACATCAATTATAAAAACAATCGTAGAAAACTTCTTAGATAAAGAAGTATTGATTGAAGGAACTGATGATGTAAAAGGCATGAAAGTTATAATTCCAAATTTAAATCCTTTAGAAGCTGGTGCGTGGTTAAATAGAAGAGCTACTACAAGTGATGGTCTTCCTTTCTTTTTCTTTTCAGCTCTTGGCGTAGATAATTTAGTATTAAAAGATTTGGAAAAAATGTTGACTCAGGTACCTATGAACATAGAGCAGCCTTACATATATGCACCTAGTGCTGGTGATGGTAATGAGATTGTAAAAAGATATTTGATACAAAGATACAGGTATGAATCTCAAGAAAATTTATTAAAGATTATGAGAAATGGGCACGTAGGTGCAAAGTATGTTTTTCATGATACGTTTAAAGGTATACCTACAAACGTTGATTTTGATGTAGACAACGTCTTTAAGAAACTGATCCTTAAGAATGCTCTTGGTGGCGAAAATTCTAGATACAATCATTCACCAGAATTTAAAATAAAAGATAAAAAGATTGGTCAATATAATTCGAAAGTTATATCTCAAATTGCTTCATCTGGCGCTTATGATACAGTAGGAACAACATTTAAGAGTTATCAAGATGAAAAAACTGTAGGTGGTCAAACTAAAAAGATTAATAGAGATTCATTAAAAGAATTTTTAATTAAATCACCATTAGTTATAACAGTAAGAGGAAGAGAATTTATTACTGGAGATGCAAACTATACTGTTGGCAAAACTATAAGACTTAGATTCTTAGACACAAATCCCTATTTAGATGATCAAAGTGCAAAGTTTGATTTAAAAAAATCTGGAGATTATCTTATAATGACAGCAAAACATGTTTTTTCGGATGAAGGTGTGTCCACGGAGTTGACATGTGGAAGAGTTGCGTCATTGGGTGTGGAGGCTGAATTATAATGGTAAACTATTACGGAGATGAGACTAGATGGTTTATAGGATATGTCGTTAATAACTCAGATCCTTTAAAACTCGATAGAGTAAAAGTAAGAATCATTGGAATTCATACAGACGATGTTAATGACATTCCTGACGATGATTTGCCATGGGCACAGGTTGGTATACCAGTGACCGAAGACGGAAGTTCAGGTCAAGGTGCAAATTCACAATTAAAAATAAGAGCGCAAGTTTTTGGTATATTTTTAGATGGAAAAAATTCACAACTTCCCTTAGTGTTAGGTTCTATTCCAAAGATTGAAACAAACACTAATTCAATTGATGAATCATTGCCTTCGGTATCAATTCCTATAGATGGAAACACTAATATTGAAAAAGCTTTTAATTTTTTTATATCACCTGAAGGCGGAGAATTTACGCCACAACAAGCTTGTGGTATGATTGGAAACTTTTGTGTAGAATCTGGAGCGACATCAAATAGAGGAGATATTAATCCTGCAGCAGTGTCTGGATTCAAAGATGAAGGATCATTTGGAATAGCTCAGTGGAATCCTGCAAAGAAAGCCGGTAATAGATTTGGTGAACTTCAAAAGTTTGCTGGTAGAATAAATAAAGATTACAGAGATATGGAAACGCAATTGAGATTTGTTAAACATGAATTAGAGACTCTTCCATATTTAGGATTAGGTCAATTAAGAAGTACAACTACTCTTAAAGACGCCACTATAATTTTTCAAAATAAATACGAAAGACCGAGAAAAGATCTTGCGCATACTGATCAGCGAATAGCATTCGCACAAGAAACAATGAAAAAACTTGGCATCGGTGCCAGTGATGATGCAATTGATCCTGAGGAGTAAAATATATGGCTAGTGAATCTTTTAGTCTCAACGGAAAGGCTTTTCAAAAAGGCATAGGTCCTATAGGAAAGAATCGTTCGTTTAATGGAACTACATTTTTCTTCGCGCCTGAAGACAAAGGTAGAATAGTAAAAATTACTGAAGTTAGAGCAGGTGCAGATAGTTTAAAACAATCTAAACTTGAACAAGGGATAGGTTATATTTTTAATGGAACCACTGTAACGCTAGTCAATGGTGGCGTAAATTATTTTAGAATTGAATTTGAAAGAGAAGTTACTCAAGAAGAATTTAATAAGGCAACAGAAAATGCGCCAATATTGAGAGACATACAAGCTAAGCTAATTCTCAGCGTAGCTGGAGGTGAAGTCGCAACTGTTAAAAATGAACAGTTAAAAAATTCTGTAACTAAAAATTCTTTCTTTCAAAATCCAGGACAAATTATTTCAGGATTTAAATCTTTTGGTGTAACTTCAAAACCTTCAAAAGATTTTGTTAAGAGCCCTATGCCTGTTATATTACAAGAAGATGCAGGTGACGGTTCGGCTGCTTCTTCTTCTCCTAATGCTTCTAATCTGGTTAAATTATTAAAAAAGAAAATGAATTCTATTAATCTGCCTAAAATTGAAATATGTAACGGCACTTTGGATGATATACAAAAAAGTTTAAAAAGAAATACTCCGGGATTGAAACCAACAGCTCGACAAGATTTACTAGCAAAGAGATTTATGCCGGCAACAGTAAGTACAAAAGTTCTGGCTAAAGTTGAAGAAGCTGTAGCTGATAAAGAAAAAGGTAAATCTCCTGAAGATATTATTGGTGCAAAACAAAAAGAAGTGGTAAAAGCGAGATCATCGTTATTCAATAATGCAGGATTCGATTTAGGTAAAATTGGTGATATGCTTCCTCAAGGTGGAAGATCTTTTGCAAATATACAACCAAACTTACTTGCCAAAGCTAAAGGAATCTCAGGTTCAACCGATATAACTGCAGCGATATCAAATGTTCCTGATGGTGTTACGATACCAACTGAGCAAAAAGGTCAAGTGGTTCAAAAATTAATGAAAGGTAAAGATTCAACTACTGGAAAGATTGACTTTAGTACTAATATGAGTCAGGCTGTTGGTAAAGGAACTTTGACATCTAATATGACGCCAGCTGTTGGAAAAGAAGAACAAGCAGCTGCAACTTCGAAATCTAGATTTAATGGATACCTTACACCAGAAGATTATGTGTTTGAGACTATCGGATCATATGATAAATTATTGGATTATCTAGAAGGAAGTGTTAGATGTAATACTAAAGGCGCTCAAGCAATAACTCAATTGCTTGTTGATTACACAACTGATGATTATGTTTATGCTAAAGATGCAAAGGGTTTACAGAAGTTAAATAAAGAACTAGATTTAGAATTTACGTTAGAAGAAGAAAAAAGTAAAAAAAGTCCAACAGAAGCAAGTGCTTCAGCTCGTAGAATTTTAGAAGGTCCTGATGCAAAAAAATTTGGAATACAAGCACACTTTGTTATAAAGAGAGACGGTACTGTACAAAAAGGTCGACCAATAGACGAGATTAATGATGAAGGAGTTTTCCCAGCAAGATTTGATAAAATGATATACGTTGTTTTGATAGCTGGTGAGACAAATCCTGTAACACCTCAACAAGCTGCAGCTGTTGATCATGTTATATCTGCAGCGTTTGTAGTTATGCCACAAATTTATGCACTCGGTATTAATGAGACTGATCCAGAGGTTGTTGGACCTGGAATAGACATATCTGCTATTAGAGCAAAATATAATAAGATAATAGCAGGAACATCAATAACAGAGTCAATAGATCCGGGCGATAAAACGAGAGAAGAGCTTGCAGTTGTTAAATCGCCAGAATTTGTTAAAACTGTTCCTACGAAACTTAGCGATGTAGAAAAAATTAACCCTAGCAAAATTACAAAAGAATTTGAAAGCATTGATGAAACAACTGGTTTCAAAAAACCAGTAAGCATTGATGAAGCTACCGCTGAAATGAAAACTACATTAGAAGATATAAAATCAGGAAAGATAGATATTCAAAGTAATTTAGATGCAGATAAGATAAAAGCTAGAGGTGAAGCAACTAAAATTTTAGGTGATAAAAATACCAGCGCTCTCTTTGATAAACTAGATGGAAGTATGGGTAATGTTGATGGCCTCATTAAAGATTTAAATATTAATAAAATTGATGATTTAACAAGTAATATAAAAAATGCTTTCGGAGTGAAATAAATGGCTTTTGAAAATAGAAATAGTAATAAGCTTGTACCAGGCGGTATTAGAAAAGAAAATGGATTTGATGATCCTAATGAAGCATATCCTAAAAAATCTTTCTTAAATACTTCTTCCGTAAATGAAAAAGCAAGAGGTACAAAGAGAGTTAATGTAGAGCTTGGAGGTGGTAATGCTGATCTAGATCTCGAATTAAAAGATGAAGCAGCTTCTATATATCCAAACAGCCAAGTTAAAGAAACAGCATCAGGGCACATTGTAGAGTATGATGATACTCCCGGAGCTGAACGTATAATGATACGTCATAGAACAGGATCAGGCGTAGAGATGCGCGCAAATGGAACTATGATATATGGATCAGTAGCTAATACAATAAGAGTCACAGCTCATGATGAAAAGGTTATTGTTGATGGCGACGGAGAATTGCATTACAATGGAAACTTAAAACTAAAAGTTGCAGGTGACTTTGATTTAGAAGTTGGCGGTGATTTTAATTTAAGAGTTGACGGTGATGTTGATCAAACGATTAAACGAAGCTATAAGCAAGATATAGGAAAGAATAAAGAAGTAAAGATTATAGAAAGCAGATCAGAAACAATAGGTATAGATGGCACTACATTCATACATGGTAATAGTACAAACACAATAAAGAAATCGAATAATATATTTGTAGGAGAAGATGAAACTCATAGCGTCGGTGGTACGTTGTTTATGACTGCAGAAAATGAAGTTTCATTATCAACAAAAAGCATAAATGCTACTGCATCTTCACTTGCAGTTTTAGGAGATAGTGGAACAATAGGTGGCGTAAATATGGTTTATTATGGCCATACAGCTCATATACCAAGAATTAATGCAACTTCTGTTCATGCTTCACAAGGCGTAATTGCTGATGTCGGGATGACTGCACCAACTTTTAACGGTAACCTATCAGGTAATGCTAGCACTGCAGGAAAATCTGCTGTAGCTACAGCTTTAGGTGCTGGTGCTGGTAGTGCACAATCTACAGTGACTATTACTCCTGCAGCTGATTCAGATACATTAGAGCCTACAACTTCTATCTTAAATGAATTATTAGAACAATCAACTGTTGCTATAAAAAGAGTTGCTATCGACACATTCGGTGGATTATTTGATAGACTTAATAGAAAAACTCATTACGGTGGATTATCAACTACAGATTTAACTACACGTCAAGTAAGATCTAAGTTAAGAGATCCTAATACACTTAACAATGAAAAGTTTACAAACGCATGTCAAGCAGAAGGTATATTGTCACCATTCTTTACAAGACAAGCTATACTTACAACCGACAGAATTGTTTCTGGAAAGAAGAGTTTAAAAATACCAAGTACTATTATAGGCAATCCAGATAAACCTATGGAAAGATTTAAAGGTGCACCAATAAGTGTAAAAACAACGGAAGCTTTACCTGAACCAAACTTCAATCCTGTGTTTCAAGATGAGATTACGAGCAGAACTAGATTAGCGCCAGGTATTACTATGGCCACTTTCTTAGGTGGATCTGGTGATCCTGTTACTTTAACTCATATACTTGATGATAATGTAAGATTGAAACTTGCAAAGCAATATACGTTACATGCTCGAGTCTTAAGAGCTGTTAACTCATATAATGCAGTTAAAGAATTTAAAGATTTTAGGTTACAAGTAGTTGAAGGATTATACAGAGCTGAAGAAGGTGAAGAACTTGATGTGAGTGATGGACTAAACTATTTAATGTCAAGAGGAAGAGCTGTTGTATACGAGTTAATCAATATGAGAGGTGAAATTGCTATAGAAAAAACATTTGATTTGGCAGTATACTTAAAAGATACTCTAAATTTTGAAAAGCTTATTTTAGATTATGATAACTATAATCCAGATGGATCTTTAAATGCTCAAATCATAATAATAATGCCTGAGATAACACCGCCATGGACAGTGACATATCAAAATGAAGTTGAAACTAGATATAATAACTTTTCACAAGTAACAAATGAGCTTATGGAAGCGTTACCTACTACATAACTATATAAATAGAAAAAAGGAAATAATATGCCGACAAGAGCTTTTTCAATAGAGGATGGAAACCTAGGAAGTAAGACTATACTTACTTCTCGTACAAAGTCATCTCAAGACATTGACTTATCATTCGCTAAAAAGCCATCTGGTGACATATTTAAAAAAACAGATGCAGCTGCTGTAAAACAAGCAGTTAAAAATTTATTACTTACAAATTTTAGTGAGAAGCCTTTTCTTCCAAGATTCGGTGGAAACTTAAACTCATTATTATTTGCACTTAACACAGACATAGATGATGAAGATTTAGAAGAACAAATAATTAACGCTATAGAAATATATGAGCCTCGTGCACGAGTTACTAATATAAGCAGTAACTTAAGTGATGATGATCATCAAATAAAAGTTACAGTGACTTTCAAAATAATTAACACAAATGAAACTGTAACTACAAATATAGATTTAACAAGGTTAAGATAATGGCAACAACAATTAAATCAACTCAACTCGACTTTGATACTATAAAAAGTAAGTTAAAAGATTATTTAAAGCAACAAACAGAATTTGCTGATTATGACTTTGAAGCATCAGGACTAAGTAATATATTAGATGTGTTAGCTTACAACACGCATTTTACAGGTTTAAATGCTAACTTTGCATTAAATGAATCTTTTATAAACACAGCACAATTAAGAAGTTCTGTTGCCGCACTTGCAGAAAATCTTGGTTACGTTCCAAGATCTTATGTATCACCTGAGGCTTCTTTAAATTTATCAATAAACATTACTACAACACCAAGACCTAATGCAATAGTGTTGCCGCGAAATACACAGTTCACAACTGATGTTGATGGAACATCATATACATTTCAAACTAGAGAAGCTTTCACTGCAAATGATAATGGATCTGGCGTTTACCAATTTTTAAATAGCACGAATGGAACTGGAATACCAGTTTTTGAAGGAACAGAAAAAACAAAAACATTTTTTGTAGGTGACACATCAGATACACAAATATATGTCATACCTGATATCACAATTGATACTACAACCATCAGAGTTCGTGTCTTTCCTACTGCATCATCTACTACATTTGATACTTACACCGATATTAAGAAAGCAGTAAGAATAGAAAGTGACTCAACGTATTATCAAATTAAAGAAGTTCCTAATGGGTATTATGAATTAATATTTGGTGATGGTACTACTACTGGAAAAGCACCAGTTGCTGGTAATAAAATAATAGTTGATTACTTATCAACTCAAGGTGCTGCAGCGAACACCTCTAGTACATTTACTCCATCTTCAACAATAACCGTTAATTCAGTAGCTTATAATATAACAACGGTGACAGAATCAAATGCTGCTGGTGGTGCATTTAAAGAAAGTATAGAATCTATAAGACAAAATGCTCCTATAGCCTTTACTTCGCAAAGAAGATTAGTTACAGCTGAAGACTATAAAGGACAAATATTATCAAATTTTAATGCATATTTAGATGATGTGACATCCTTTGGCGGCGCTGATAACGTTCCAGCAGTTTATGGCCGTGTTTATGTTGGCTTAAAATTTAAATCTGGAATAACTGACAGCACACAACAAAGCGTAAAAGATCAAATAAAAACTGATTTAACTGACAATATGTCAGTAATGTCAATTACAACAGAGTTTGTTGATCCTATAACAACAAACTTACAACTTACAACTACTTTTAATTTAGATCCGGATTTAACAAGTGCTACTGCGCAATCAATGGAAAATTTAGTACAAACAAGAATAAATACTTTCTTTTCAACCAATTTGGAAAGATTTAATGAAGTTTTTAGAAGATCAAATTTACTTACCATTATAGACGCATTGGATCCTGCAATTTTAAACTCTAAGATAGATGTTAAGATGGTTCAAACCTTTGTACCAACCAATAATATTTCTCTTAGTTACGATATAAATTATCCCGCGAAGCTTGCGCTTCCTGCTGCGGATTTACCGGTTTTAAGTTCATCAGGATTTACTTTTAATAGTCAACAATGTTTTTTACAAAATAAATTAAACAGCGCAAAAATACAAATTGTTTCAATAGATGGAACTGTTGAAAATGATAATGTAGGAACATACAATCAAGAAACAGGTGTTGTAAGTTTAGTCGGATTTAAACCAAGTTCAATAGATGGAAGTTTCATATCTATAACAGTTACACCAGCAAATCAAAATACTATAAGACCATTACGTAACTATGTTCTCGGTATTGACACATCGACTTCAACATCTAGAGCTTTACTTGATTTTCAAAATACACAGGTTAGCATTTAATGTCTATTAATCATCACAGTAAAAGAAGGCTCAAAAACTTTCAAGTACGAAAAGTGCGTGAAGCTTTACCTGAATATTATACAAGTGAGTATCCGACTCTCGTAACTTTTTTAGAAAAGTATTATGACTTTTTAGATTCAGACAATGGAACACACGCCTTTGGTGATGATATAAGACAACTTTTTTCTAAAAAAGATGCAAGAGAAATGCAAAGCGATTTGCTAAATAATATGGTAAGTGAAATTGCTGGTGGATTAGAAACAGGTGAAAATTTTACTGATACAAGATACGCAATAACAAGATTAGCTGAGTTAGCAAGAAACAAAGGTACTAAATTTGGATTTCAAGAATTTTTTAGATTATTCTTTCAGCAAGTGGCTGATGTTGAATATGGCAAAGAATCAATATTTAACATTGGAGATTCAGCAAGTCAAATAGGTGTTGACTCATTAAAATATCTACAAGATAATGAACTTTTTCAAACATTTGGTTTATTAGTGAAAACTGGAATTGATATAACTAAATGGTCAGAGCTGTATAAAAAGTTTGTTCATCCTGCAGGATTTTATTATAAAGGTCAAGTAGTTTCTGACACAGTAGGTTCTCTTAATATCACGGCGCCTTTAGCACTCGAAGATTCATCACCTGGACCAACACTTGTTTCTGAAGTAACTGCAGCATTTTCATTTCCTTTTGTTCAGACAACAGTGTTGATAGACTCTGGCGGTGGTAACGTCAGATCTAATTTAAACGAATTAGTAGAAGAGTACGAAGACATTACTCTATCACAACTCGATACAACTTATCACACATTACGTCAAATAATAACACCAAACTCATTTACTTTTGATGATAGCTCAATTAGAGACAGTGATGAAAATGCAACACCAGACTTCTCAATGGTATTAGAAACAATGGATAACGAAATATTTACTAGAAGAGTAACTGACTCATCTTTCTAGTATAAATAGACTTATTAGGATTTAAAATGACAAGACAAAATATAAATGTAGGTTCATCAGCAAACGACGGTACAGGAGATACCTTACGCACAGCTGGTACAAAAATTAATCAAAACTTTCAAGAATTGTATACACAACTTGGAGGCGATAGTTCAACGCTAAGTACAAGAGTTATAATAAAAGATTCTGATAACGAAGGCACCATTATATTTGAAGGATCTAGTACAGATTCACATGAAACTAAATTAATCGCTACTGACCCTACAGCAGATAGAACTATCACTTTACCAGATGCTGGTGGCAATGTTGTATTGGATACTGCAACTCAAACATTAACTAATAAGACATTAACAACTCCAACTATAGCATCAATTACAAACGGTGGAACGATTACTATACCAAGTGGAGCTGGTACTATCACAACAATAGCAGCAACACAAACACTAACCAATAAAACTTTGACATCGCCAACTATTAATACACCTGTTATCGGTACGTCTTTAAATGATGCCAATGGAAACGAATTTATAAAATTTACAACTACTAGTAGCGCTGTCAATGAACTAACAATAGCAAACGGTGCTTCAACTACAGGACCAACTCTTTCAGCAACAGGAACAGCAACTAATTTAAATATAATATTAACACCAAAAGGAACTGGTTCTATTGAATTAAATAAAGCAGCTTTTACTTCTTCTACTATAACAGCAGATGGTGCTGCAAGCACTTCGGCTACATTAATCATAGGTAACAAAGGCTCTGCTTTGGCGGTTAGTTTAGCAGATGGAACTACTGTAGGTGAGTATAAGATTTTTACAAATAAAGGTGCAGGCGCTATGACAGTAACACCTTCTAATTTTGCACAAGGTACAGATTTTGCATTAGCGCAAAATGATGGTTGTACTTGTATATGGGACGGATCAAACTGGTTCTTAATAGGAAATCAAGGCGAAGTAACGGTATCATAAGGAATAGAATATGTCAGCAATAATTACAGACCCGTTTAAAAAACTACTAACTCAAAATATCTTTGATGAAGTTACGAACAATACTAATAGGTACTATATAGGAATTGGAAGGTCAGAACCTTGGGACAGCTCAGAAACAGTGCCCACTCCTACAAATAGTACTAGAACTGTTAGAAATTTAAGAGCAGGTTTGCAATCAATAAAATCTGCAAGTGATGTATCATATGTCATACCGAGATATAACTGGTCATCTGGGTCTATATATCAGGCTTATGACGATAATTTTACTGGTATACCAGACACAAATCCTTATGCAGTTATGACAGAAGATAACCAAGTTTATATTGTTTTAAGACAAGCTAAGAATGATGCAGGCACTGCAACAACTTCTACGATAAAGCCAACCGGAACTAGCACAAAACCTTTTAAAACTTCTGATGGATACGTTTGGAAGTTTTTATATTCTTTATCGGCTGGAAGAGCAAGTGCTTTTTTATCAGCAAACTTTTTACCAGTTGAAAAAATTCTAGACTCTGCAAGAGTCAATGAATTTACTGGCACAACTACTTTATCTGTACTTGAAATTCAACAAGCTGAGGTTCAAGATTCTGCAGTTCCTGGACAAATAGTAAATATTAAAGTCACTGATGGTGGAAGTGGATATACTTCTGCTCCAACAATAACTATCAATGGCGATGGTGTAAGAGCTGCAGCTACTGCTACAGTTTCAGGCGGAGCTGTTACAAAAATTGAACTTGATTCAAGCGCTGACAGTGCTATAACTATGGGACAAGGATATAGGTTTGCTAGTGTCGCAATAAACGGCGGTGGAGGAAGCGGTGCAAAAGCAAGACCAATATTAGGTCCTCAAGCTGGATTAGGTGCAGATGCAAGAGATGATCTCAAGTCTAATTCATTAATGTTTAATGCAAAACCAAATGGAATAGAAGATAGTAATTTTATAGTAGGTCAAGATTTCAGACAAGTAGCTTTGATAAGAGATCCAAGACATACTTCAGATAGTGCAAATGATGGTCCTCCTTTTACTACATCAAGCGGTAAAGTTTTAAGATTCTTAAAGCTTACTGCAGCTGCTAATACGGGGTTTTTAGATGCAACAATAACAGGTGGAACATCAGGAGCTAAAGCTTTAGTTGATGAAGTTGATAGCGATAGATTATATTTTCATCAAACAGAAGATACTGGATTTAAACCATTCGCTGAAGGTGAAGCAATAACTGGTGGTGGTACATCAGGAACACTTGTAGCTGAAGGTGTAGATGCTGACAGCGATGCTTTCACTAGAGATGATGTAGATAAACTTTCTGGAAGCATTTTATATATAGAAAACAGAGCACCGGTCACAAGAGCAGCAAATCAACAAGAAGACATTAAAGTTGTAATATCACTGTAAGGAATAAACTATGGCAACTAATTTAACTGAAACCACTTTTCCAAGTACTTATAAAGATGATTTTACTGACAGTGCTGGATTTCATAAGATACTTTTTAACTCAGGAAAAGCGCTTCAAGCTCGTGAGTTAACTCAATTACAAACTATACTTCAAACCCAAATACAAAGATTCGGTGACAATATATTTAAAGAAGGAGCTGTAGTTAAGCCTGGTGGCGCAAGTATAAATCAAAAATATGAGTTTATAAAATTAAACACTTCAGTTAATACTCTTCCAGCAGATGCGTCTTCCCTCGTTGGTACGTCATTCACAGGTCAAACTTCAGGCATCATAGTTAAAGTCTTACAGGTTGTTGCTGCAACTGGATCAGATCCTGATACTCTTTACGTTCAATACACAAATACAAGTTCTGGATCAGCAGGAGCTTCTACAATACGTATGACAGCAGGTGAAGATATAAACAATGGATCGGTTACATTAACAGTTCAAACTACAAACACTGCAACAAATCCTGCAACAGGTGTTGGAATATTAATTACTTTACTATCAGGAATATACTACGCTCGTGGACATTTTGTATTTACTGAAGATCAATCAAAAATTCTTTCTAAGTATACTGATGTAGCTAATACAGATGTAGGTTTTAAAGCGGTTGAATCTATTATATCGTCTATAGATGATGATAGTTTATTTGATAATCAAGGAGCTGTGCCTAATCTCACAGCGCCTGGTGCTGATAGATATAAAATTGAATTAACAATAGCAGAAAAAACAGAAGTTGACTCAGACGAAAATTTTATACACGTTGTGACTGTTAAAGATGGTGTGATATATAGTGCTGTAAGTCAAAATGATGCATATAACGTACCAAACAAAGTTGTTGCTAAAAGAATATTTGAAAACTCCGGTGATTACTTTGTTAAGCCCTTTACTATAAACTTTACTCTTGATTCTGAAAATACACACTTGCAATTAAATGTAAGTCCCGGAACTGCTGTAGTTGACGGCTTTAGAGCTTCAAGAGACTTTCCTACAACTTTAAGAGTGGCAAGATCAACATCAACTACTACTATAGAAAATGATGTTGTTGGTACAGATTTTGGTAACTATGTGTTTGTTGACAATGGAACCTTTGGCGATTCAGCTGCATTTGGCATGCCAAATATTAATGTTTTCGAAAAGTTAGATTTAAAAGACGGTCTTGATTATACAGGTACTACTATTGGTACAGCAAGAGTTAAAGCCATAAACGAAGATGGTATTAAATTAAGATATCATTTGTTCGATGTAAAAATGAACAGCGGTCAAGCTTTTAGAAATGTTAAAAGTATTGGAACTAGTACGTCGAGTTATTTCAGGCCAACGCTAGAAAATGGAAAAGCAGTTTTAAAAGAAACAAACAACAATACTTCTTTATTTAAATTAGGTAGAAATAGGCCTCAATCTTTAACTGATATATCATTTGCTGCACAGAGAAGATTCACTGCAACAGCGAATGGTTCAGGTCAAGCGTCAATATCTCTATCAGCATCAGGCGAAACTTTCACAAATACAGATGATTGGATAGTTGGAACAGATAGTGACGTATATTTAAACGCTAGTATATCAGGTGCTGGTAGCACATCAGCAACTTTAACGGGATTACCAGCGAGTCAAGCAGTTGAGATATTAGGATACGTCAACAAAAGTCAAGCATCAATAAAAACAAAAACTTTAACTCAAAGGGCGATTACTGTAAGTATAGATTCTGATGGAAATGGTCAACAATTCTTACCATTAAATAAGGCAGATATCTTTGATGTTCAAGATGTTCTAAAAGGCGGTGATAGTAATATAAGTTACTTCGATAGATTTAGATTAGATGATGGACAAAGAGACAATCACTATGACTTAGGAAGATTGTTACTTAAGGGTGGGCAATCTGCTCCTTCAGGTAGCGTATTTGTAAACTTTAGACATTTTGAGCATGGTGTTTCTGGAGATTTTTTTGCTGTTAATTCTTACACTGGTCAAGTTACATATGATCAAATTCCTAAGTACAGATTTAGTAATGGTCAAAGAGTAAGATTATACGACTACCTCGATTTTAGATCTGTCATGGATTCTGCCGGTGAATTTAGTAACTCAGGCTTAGGAGCAAGAGTTATTGAATTACCACAACCAACTAATCTTGTAACTGCTGATATAACATACTACCAAGCAAGAGCTGGTAAATTGGTTATTGATAGAGACGGAATTATAAGATTTGTTGTAGGAGCTCCAGCTTTTAATCCAAATACACCGATAAAACCTGATGGCACTCTTGGGCTGTATGATATTAGACTTAATGCAAACACATTGAACGATTCTGATGTCGCGACAAGAAAGATTGAGCACAAACGTTTTACTATGAAAGACATTGGTTTATTAGAAAAAAGAATCGATAAGTTAGAAGAAGTAACCTCTTTAAGTGCATTAGAACTTGATACAAAACACTTTCAGGTATTGGATTCTGCTGGAAATGATAGAACAAAATCTGGATTCTTCGTTGATAATTTTGTTGATCATACATTTTCACAGTTAAGCGGAACTAACTACAGAGCAGCACTTGATCCCATAGAAAATGTTATAAGACCTGCATTTACTGAAGATAATATTAGATTAATTTATGACTCAGCATCTTCTACTAATACTATAAGAAAAGGTGATAACATTTACATCGCTTATGATGAAACACCGTATATTGATCAAGATTTAGCGACAAAGGCGATTGCAATAAATCCATTTTCAGTTGTCATATATGAAGGTGTCACTACATTATCACCGGCGTCAGACGAGTGGAGAGATGTTAATGTTATTGCAGAAAGAACAATACAAGGTGGAACTCGTTTAAGTCCAACTCAAGCTTATAATTGGAATAACTGGTCATGGAACTGGGGCGGAATACCAGCAGAAAACTTAGGAATCGGCTCTCAAACAAATACTCTTAATGGAACTGTAAATAGAGTTGTAAGTGAAGAAACAGTAATAGATCTTCTAGAAGATAGAGTGGTGCAATCTGCATTGATACCTTTTATGAGACCTAGAAAAGTATTTTTTAAAGCTGAAGGTTTAAGACCGAATAGTAGAGTATTTCCATTCTTTGATGGTAATGAAATTTCAGATTTTACAAAGTCAGAAACATTTCAGTTTTATTCTGACTATGATTCAGATTTTGGTAATACCTTAAAAGGAGCAACTGCTCATCCAGATGGAAGCAGCAATTTAACTACAGACGCTAATGGTTCAATCTCTGGTTCTTTTATAATACCTAATAATGATACTCTTAAAATAAGAACAGGTGTAAAAGAATTTAAAATTTTAGATTTAAGTGTCGATAATGAAGCTGAAGCTGCAGTAATAGCAAAAACAAATTATTCAGCTACAGGTTATATTGATAATATTGATAGAACATATTCTTCCACAAGAGTTCTTAATGTTCAAGGTGTAAGATTAAGAGATCAAGCTGTTTATACTGCAGCAGGTGATAATGAAAGCACATATGGTCCAGGAACTACAATATCTGAAGATACTCATCAAGGCGGTGGATCATTTAGTAATGGTCATTCTAATAGTATGACTGGTGGTTTAGATGATGCAAATGCATCTATTGATGTAGGCTTAGACGCATTTGGAGGATCTGGTGATGATAACAGCGGCTCCGGTGATGGTACACACTGCTGTACAGCAGCGCAAAAACGTGGTGATATGACCTTTACCGAAGTTAAAAAGTTAAGAGCTTGGCACAGAAATCAATCAGAGATTTGGCAAGAAGGATATGACATCTGGGGTAAAATTATTGCAGATAATCTAGTTGCTAAGTCAAAATGGCAGTCTGATAGAGTTAGAGACTTTTATAATAATAAAATATATGGAAAGAAATCAATTGGTTCATTATATGCCGACATCGTTATAACACCAATTTCAATGATAATAGGAACATATAAAGTGATTAAAAAGAAATTTGAATTAAAGGACATAAGAAAATGGCAGTAACATCACTAGGTTATCAATTAAATAAACAACCAATTGCGCAGTCGTTTTACATAAGCGCTCAAACTGGAATATACTGCACCAAAGTTGATTTATTTTTTAGCAAAAAAGATGCATCTTTGCCAGTTCAAGTACAAATAAGACCAATGGTTCAAGGGTTTCCGTCAGCAAGCAGAATTATTCCAGGAACCATTAAAATGCTACCAGCTGGAAGTGTTAATGTAGACACTACTGGACCTGAGTTAACACCAACATCTTTTGAATTTGACGAACCAGTCTTTTTAAAAGGCCAAGAAGATTACGCATTAGTTGTGATAGCCGACTCAAAAGACTACGAAATTTATATAGCAGAAATTAATGAATTTCAGTTTGGATCCACTGAAAAGAGAGCAAATAAACAACCAGATTTAGGAAGTTTATTTTATTCACAAAACGGTGTCACATGGACTCCATCACAAAACCAAGACTTAACGTTTACTATTCATCAAGCAAGATTTAAACACACATCTGCAACTGCCATATTACACAACGCATCTGTACCTAAGAAAAAACTATTAAATAATCCTTTTACTGTTTCTTCTGGTGATGCAACAGTAACTACAAGGCATATAGGCCATGGAATGCAAGTAGGTAATGCAATTGATATAAGTGGTGCAACATCTGTTGGTGGTATGGAAGCATCCAGTATTAATGGTAGAAGAGTAATAACAGCTGTCGACTGGACCGGATATACATTTGAAGCAGACAGTTCTGCAGACTCTGATGCTGTAGCTGGTGGAGCAAACGTGCTTACTACAAAAAATATTCCTTATAGTTTAATTTATCCTACAACACAGATGCTAGCACCTACTAACACCTTTGTAGCAGGTTCAATAAAAGCCACTACTGGAAAATCATTTGCTGGTACTGAGACATCATTTCAAAAACAATCAGAATTCCAAACTATAAAATTTAATGAAAACAATCAAGCACTTGAGCCATATGTTGTAGCTTTTGACAGTGCAGAAACTGCAGAGTTAGGCGCTGGTGTTAAGTCTTTCGATATGCAAATAAAGATGAATACTTTAGATTCTGATATATCTCCTATGATAGACTTACAAAGAACTTCAATATCATTAATTGATAATATAATTGATAAACAAGATTCATCTTCATCATCTGGATTTAATGTACCTTTAAACTATGTTGATGAAACTGCAGCTACTGACGGTAGTGCTGCTGCAAAACACTTAACAAAAATAGTAACTCTTGCAGATGATGCAGTAGGATTGAAAATATTATTAACGGCTAATAGACCTAATGGAACAGATTTTCAATTATATTTCAGAACAGCAACGGCCGATGAAGTAATTACTGACAAATCGTTTACTTTACAAGCTTCAGAAACTACACTTCCTACTGATGAATCTATAACAGTTTTTAGAGAGTATAGATACTTAATAGGTGGACAAAATGGAGTTTTACCAGCGTTTACTAAGTTTCAAGTTAAAATTGTGTTTAGAAGCACAAACTCTGCTAGGGTTCCAAGAATTAGAGATTTAAGGATAATCGCACTGAGTGTATAATGAGTTATGTTAAAGTTGAAGGCCACAAAAATTTCGTTAGGGATAGAAGAAGTGGTGCTATTATAAATACTAATAGAGAAGAAATAGAAGCAGCAAAAAAGCGTAAAGCTGAAAAACTGAATAAAGATAAAGAACTTAATGATTTAAAAGATGAAGTAAGTGATATAAAGAAAATGTTAACTAAAATAGTAGAGAAGCTCGATGGCTAAAACAATTATAAACTTATCAGATCCAGTATCAACACTTGTTAGTAAAACTAATACGATATCGGATCATGTTGGAGATATAACTCAGTTAAATGTACCAGCTAGTGCAGATTCTGATTTAGTACAAGCAATAAATCATGTATTCAACAATAGTACAGATTCAGCTGTTATTGTTTCTATTGTAGACTCTGCATACGTACAAGATAGGCAAAGTCCTGCAACTTCAAGAGCTACCGTATTACCATTTTTCATAAAAGATAGCGCAAATGGAATTGGTTTAGATTCTTCTGAAGGTCGATTCTTTATTGCACCAAATACTGTTAATACAAGCATGATAGAAAATTCAGCTATTACAGCAGAGAAACTAGCAGGTGATGCCGTAACCTCATCAAAGATTGCAGATGATCAAATTAATAGTCAGCATTATGTTGATGGTTCAATTGATACTGCACACATTGCTGATGGTCAAGTAACAACATTAAAATTAGCAGACAGCTGTGTCACAGAAGCAAAAATGGCAAATGACGCAGTAGGATCAGCAGAATTAAAATCACTATCAACTTTATTAATTAAAGATGTTAATGGAACAACATTAAAAACTATCCACGGCGCTGGAGCTTAAATTATGGCTGACGTTGTTGTCAAACAAACTACCTCTGGTAGTGTTATTCAAGAAATGAGTACTTCTGATAAAGAATATATAGAACATGTTCTTCTTACAGATTTTAACTCAGCAGATACAGGCGTTGGCACAATAAGCGTAAATCCATCTGATACAACAGGATTAACGTTGATAGGTACATTTGTTGATACGACAAGACCTTCCGCTGTAGGCTCACATCCAGTTAGTTCTACTCCGGTAACAGCAAATACATATAACTTTTATCAAGATTTAGGATCAGCAAGTGAAAGCATAACAGATGCAACAAGACCAGTTGCGCTTGATGGTTCAGCAGATATTCAACGAATGTCTGATACAGAAACAAATAATGATTTTGTTCTTTCTACACAAGAAAATTTAGTAGCAAGTGGAGTAGGTAGTTATGCACTACAACCTGCTGCACCTTCAAGCGGGACATGGATAGAAAAAGCAACTATTACAAATTCATTAGTAAGCGGTTCAAATACCACAAAACTTTGGAGAAAGTCAGCACCTGCATCTACTCCTACAACAGTAAGACCATTAAAATTTGTATCTAGTTCCGGTTCATTAAGAGAAATGACAGATACAGAAATTAAAAAGTTTACACCTAGATTAAGAAATAGAATTGTTGGAAACGGCATTGGCCAATATAAATTACAAGCCACTGCGCCTACTAGTGGCGGCACATGGGTTCAAGTAGGATCCGATATTGTTGATACACGACATCAAGTAGCTAATCAAAATTATACTGGATTTTTTAGTAATACATTTTCAAACACGTTTAGCAACACATTCGCAGGTTTTTTTAGCGCAACTTATAATAGATTTTTTAATGGTCAATTTTACGGAAGTTTTTCAGGTAGTAGAACTAAATTTTTTACAGGATTTTTTACAGGATTTTTTACAGGAACTTTCACAGGATTTTTTACAGGATTAACAGTACAAAGTTCAACTGAAAATGTGACTACATTAAAATTGTGGGTAAGAACAGCTTAATTATTATTGGAGTTTATTATGGAAAGAACTATCAAAAACCCCTATTGGGGAAATAACACTAAGACACAAGTTATATGCGAGTTTCATTACGGCGAAGGCAAACCTATACAAACTGCTGCTATTACAGAAACTGAAGAAGGTAATCCAGATTGGAAAGAAATATTTGAAAAATTTACTATTGAAGAAATAGACGAAATTACAGAAACCTATAAAGCTGAAGAATCTGAAAAACGTAAGAAACAAGTAGAATTTGAAAAAGATGAAATAGAAAGAATGAAAAGTGATGCATTATTTAGTGCAAAACTTGAAGCCTTTGAAATAGAAGAAATTAAAAATTCAAAAAATAGAAAACTTAAATCCCGTATACGAAAAGCCAAAAGCATTATGGAAGTAACAGCATTTACTGCCGCTTTACTTATATCTGAAAATGATGAATAATGGATTTGTTTATGTTGCAAGTAAATTTAAAAAATTTATATCAGCAGCAAGATATTCAGCTAACAGTTTAAGAGATCATTGGCCTTCAGCAAACATAACTTTGTTTACTCATGAAGAATGGTTAAATGAAAGTGACTATTCTTTATTTGATAATATCATAACAAAAGAAATTCCTAATCACAAAAGAGCAAAACTGTGGGCTTTAGATAAAACTCCGTATGATCTAACATGCTATATAGACTGTGATACTTGCATAGAGCACGATGATATTAAATTTATATTTAATCAGCATAATAATGATTCTGATATAACTATAACAAAAACTAGAAGATATGCTGCTGCTATTGATTCTAAGTTTAAAGGTGGTGAACTTACTGATCACTGCGGATTATTCATATATAATAATAAAAAGCATACATTAAATTTTATGAAGCAATGGTGGCTTTTATATTGCAAGCAAGATGAAGGCATTTGGAAATGGGACACAAAATTATACCCAGAATATTTAAGACCATGGGATATGTGGACTTATTGGTGGTTACAAAATAAAACAGAACACAAAATAAAGAGATCTTATTTTCCAGATCCTGATGCTAAATGGAATTTTATTTACATTTATAAAAAAGAAGAATTAAAGGGTCATAATAAAGTAATATCACACCAACCTTTACCGAGAGCAAATGATTAATATTAAAATTCAAAATAAAGAAATAATTAATTTATTAAATGATTACTCCACATGGATCGAAAGTTTAGATAAATCAGTATTTAAATTGGAAGGAAAGGCAGACAAAAATGACTATTATACTGAAGAAGAATATTTTAAAACTATAGATCAAGAAAATCATATTGGGTGGCCAGAAGTAAGTTATGGTACAGACATAGCTTATACACACACGACAACATTAAATTTAAGAGAAAGAATAAGACAAGTCGATTCAGACTTTAATGATATATTAAGTGCCAAACATTGTGCTGTTAAAATGTATTATCCTGAAGGAGGATACATGGGGTGGCATAATAATCATAATGCCAGTGGATATAACATACTTTTTTCATATACTAAAAATGGAAATGGATATTTTAGATATAAAGATCCTATAACTTTAAAAACAATAACAATGCATGACACACCTGGGTGGACAGCTAAAGTTGGTTATTATGGAAATTTAAAAGAAAAAGATAAAATATATTGGCATTGTGCCCGAGCTTATGAGCCTAGGTTGACTTTAGGATTTATTATACCTGACAAAAATTTTTGGGAAATGATGATTGAAGATATTCAAGACCAATAGTTTTCAAATCCTTCGTAAGTCCAATCTTCAGTAGGCCCGTTAAAGAGACATATCATTCTTTCAGGTATATGATGTAAATATATTTCTTTGAAATCTTTCATTCTTACTCTTGTTTCAATATTTTTAAAAAGATTCACATCGTACAATTTAGCATGCGTATAATCTTCTTCTTTTTCTCCATTCATTCTAGAATAGAATAATCCTTCTGGAAAATAATTTAATTCAAATTTTTCATGAAATAAAAATCTGTCTATTCCTTTGTATTGAACCATGAAATAATCAGCGTTTTCATAAAAATGTTTCCATATTTTAGTAAGACTATTAGATTTCCAAAGTAACACACTGGAATTAACGTTCATGTCCCATCTATCTTTTTCACGGCGCGAACTTCCATCTGTAACAATGTTTCCTTTCCAATGGCATTTTATCATAGTTAAATTGTCAGATAAATAGTCTAATAGAGTATCAATGGGATTTTGTATTACGATATCTAAGTCAAAGTAAAGACAAGGACCAGTTGGTACAAAATTATTTTGAAACATAGCCAATTTATTCCAATAAGTTTCTAAATAATTTGATTTTATTTTAATAATGTTGGCATCCACATTAGTAGGATCGTCAGTATAACAATAGAAAGTGAACGGTATATTCAAATATTTTTTAACCATAGTATGAAGTCTATTGACATTCTCATAACTATACTTATCACCCCATTTCACACAAATTACATTTATCATAGAGGTATTTATGCACTTTTTTATAGACACTAAAACACAAAGAGCTATTAAAAAACATCCTCATTTAGCAAAAGATATAGTTCAGTCTTACGATGAAAAGCAAATAAAATGTAAATCTTGGTTAGCAGCTGAATTAGAGAAGATTAACATTTTACCAGAAAAAATTTATGTTGCTGGTAGTTGGTTTGGTAATATTATAGTTCCAAGACTTTTAAAGATATATCCAAAAGTGCAAAGAATACTGTTGCATGACATAGATGCTGAGGTTGTAAATATAGCTAGGAATATATTTTTTAATGACATAGAAAAAGTTAAAGTCGACGAGATAAACTGTAATAATTTTTTATATGATGGTATGGTGATAAATACGTCTTGCGAACATATGAAACCTCTTAAGATAGAGAAAGGAACAACAGTTGTTCTTCAAAGTAATAACTATAGAGAAATTAAAGATCACGTTAATTGTGTTGATAGCTGTGATGAATTAGCAGAGCAATATGGTGTAATTGATGAATATTATAGTGGAGAACTTAATTTCGAAAAATATACAAGATATATGATAATAGGAAAGGTGTGATGGAAGAATACGAAAAATATTTACATAAAAGATTAATCGAGCTTAATTATAAAAACGCAGTATTAAACTTATCAGGCGGTACAGATTCAACTTTAGTTTTTTATTTAATATGCGAATATGTAATTGAAAACAATATACAAGAATTTCAAATAACACCTGTTCACGGTTGGGATATGAGAAGAGTGAACGCTTATTCGCCCGATGCGGCTAAAAAAGTATATTCATATATAAAAAATAAATTCCCTACTGTAAAAATAAACGATCTCTATTTATTTGCATACAATAAGCTTGCTGGAGAAGACAAACCTAAATATCATCGTCCTGTGTACGCGCTTTTAAGGAAAGAAGGTATGTGTGACAATGATATGGTATTTTCAGGAAGTACTCTATCACCACAAGATCAATCATTTAAATACAAAGATCCCGGAAGCTCTAATCGTAATGTAGGTGAAAAAAATGATAAAGGTATTAAGTATGAAGACTCTAATATAATAAGCTCTTATGATAAAAGATGGGTGAGACTCATGTATGAAGAAAAAGGTTTAAAAGAAATATTTCAACATACTGTATCTTGTATTGGTGATGAACCAAATGGACCGTGTAAAAGTTGTTGGTGGTGCCATGAAAAATATTGGGCATTTGGACATTATGACGGTGAATCCTTATGAACATACTAACTTTAAAAGTTGGAACTAAGTATAACTATCGATATGTAAATAATTTATATGAAGGATTGAAAGCGAATAGTACAATTGATTTTAATTTTTATTGTTACACTGATGATGATAAAAATTTAAATGAAAATATAATTATTGTTCCTATTGTTGATGTAGAAAAATATAAGTTACAGTGGCATAAATTAGAATTTCATAATAGCGGATTTGGAAATATTGAAAATGGTGAAACATGTTTGATTTTAGATATTGATTGGATTATTATTAATGATATGAATGATATCCTCAATCATAAATTATCTATGAAACAATTTGGTTGTTTCGAAAGATGGTGGTCTAATAGAAGAAATTTTTGTAAAATTAACGGTGGATTTCAAATGTATAATATGGGAGATACTCAGCATTTATACGATATATTTACAGAAAAGCCAGACTATTGGCAGGAATATTTTATTAATAACGGACAAGCTGAAGGTCCAGTTAATGGAGAACAAAATTTTATTGATATGCATATTGATAATAATAGGCATTGGTTTCCAATGAAATGGTTTGCAAAATACTCGCCTGATGAATATAGAAAAATACAAAGTAATTGGCATAATGAAATTAATAATGAAGATCCATATTATATAGACAATGAATTTTCAGATTCAATTAAAATGATACATTTTTCAAACTCAAATAATATGATAGAAAATTATAAAGATTCATGGATAAAAAAGTATTGGATGTAAATTTATTTTTGTATAAATAGATTAAACGGCAGGGGCGCGCGCGTCCGACAAAGAAATCAACTGGAGTATTTCATGGCCCAATACGAAGAATTTACCATCGATCAAGGTGCTGACGTAGCATTTGAACTTCATCTCACAGATAATACTGGAGCGGCAAAGAATCTAACAGATTATTCTGTAGCTGCAAAGATGAAAAAGAATTACAATAGCGATAGCGCTGATACGCATGACTTTACTACGCTCATAGCAAGTCCCGCAACCGATGGAGTCGTAACAATATCATTAAATAATACTCAAACCGATGCTCTTAAAGCAGGAAGATACGTTTATGACGTAGAAATTTCTTTTGTCGATAGTGATGCAAATACTGTTGTCGAAAGAATTTTAGAAGGAAGAATTCAAGTAACTCCATCGGTGACAAAATGAGTATTATAAATGGCCACAGATAAAATCCTAGTAAAGGTCGCTAAGAACGCCGAATTAAAGGTTTCTGAAGCACAAACCATTGTCAAAAAGATTGTAACGGGAACACCGGTACGTCGTGTTAGTAGCGCCACAGGATTTAATGCTGGAACTCTTGGTGGTGAATCTGGCGGTTACTATTTAGATTATAATAATTTTACAAACATTCCAAATATACTTGATTCTGGAGACGTATTAGCTCTTGTAGAAACTCAAGATTTAGAAAATATTATAGATAGCGGATCGGGTGTATCAATACTCGGGCCAGTTAAAGTAACTGATAGTATTATACCAGATTCAGATGGCACAATAGATCTTGGATCAAATGAATATAGATTTAGACATGGTTATTTTTCTGGAGGTACGCTATTTGTAGGTGCACTTGCTATAACAGATTCTGCTGGCAAATTAACAATTAGTTCAGTTGATAATGACGGAAATATTATTTCTGGAACTCAAAAAGAAATTTCAACAGATATAGATTCAGCTGAAATTATATCTATTACTCAACCTAAAATTGATTCTGCCATTAATGCTTTAATTGATGCTGCACCTGAACAACTTAATACTTTAAACGAATTAGCCGCAGCGTT
>Ga0181570_10000223_pt1 | contig 54639 bp, 83 predicted proteins | sample 101ome_18_FD_148667 | JGI IMG/M metagenome (GOLD analysis project Ga0181570, IMG submission 148667) | Coastal salt marsh microbial communities from the Groves Creek Marsh, Skidaway Island, Georgia - 101406AT metaG (spades assembly) | ecosystem: Environmental > Aquatic > Marine > Intertidal zone...
ATGGCGGTACGCGCATCTTTAACAACGAAGATTTAACTACTCTATTATTCTCGGTTGGTAGAGGTGATACAAATACAAGAGTTGAGTCTGGTAGTTTTTATTCTAACATTATGTATGATAGAGACGATACAAACTTCTATTCAGATCCAGCAAGTACATCTCGTTTAAACACCATCGATATTAACGAAGGTTATAACTACGGCTGGTGGAGAAATAGAGAATCGGGCGAAGGTCTATATAACGAAGCAACCACTCAACATTTCTATTCAGACGGTGATGATGGTTGGAACGTAGCAGGGGGCACGGCCGCAAACTGGATTCGTTTCCGTGATGAATACGCTGGAACAATTCGTGGATATGTTTATGCGGAAAATAATAACAACATTGGTTTCTTAAATAACGGTGGTGGTTGGGCTCTACGCACTAATAACTCTACTACGGAAGTTTATGGCGACTTGTATGCTAACATTATGTATGATCGCAATGATACTGCCTATTATATAGATCCAGCGGGTACGTCTCGTCTTGCAAACATAACAATGAACTTCTTAGAGTTTGACGATGGATGGGATATCTACGATGATGATTCTGATTCATTAACAATTCGTTCAAACAACAACGATCACGGTGAAATTCTATTCCGTGATTCTGACTCTACGGTTTGTGGTGAGATTTACTTTGATGATGATAATCACTGGGGCCTCAAAACACCAAGCGACGAATGGGCAGTATATATTGAGCGTGATGCTCGAGTTTATACTTACTATAATGGCACTTGGGAGGAAAGAACAAATAATGGTTATATGGAAGCCCGCGGTTCTTACCGTGCTCCTATTTTCTACGATTCAAATAACACATCGTTCTATGTAAATCCAGATGCTAGTGGTTCGTATGGTAGAGATGGTGGTATATCAGCTTATTTCAGAGGCGGATTAGCATTTGAAGCTTATCAAGTAAATAACAACGCTAGAATTTTTTACGGTGATGATACAACGGCCGGTGGCGGTAATGGTGACTCAGATGTTTATAACTACGGTCGTCAAAACTCCGGTCAAAACGCGTATGGCTTAATATTGGAAGCCGGATATGGCGGTGATACTGGATTTATTAAAATTACTGACGACGGTGTAATGATCGGTGGTGCCGGTGATGAAAACCTATTCATATGGTACGATGAAGATTTCAGATATAATCGTGGTGTTGTTGACAACTCAGGTAACTTGATTTTCTACACCTCTATGCGAGCACCTATTTTCTACGATTATAATAACACTGGTTATTACATGAATCCAGCCGGTAATTCTAATATTTCCACAATGGATTTTGATAGACTTGATGGTCCGTCAAACAGTTCATATGATAAGATTCGTCTTTATGATAGCTCATCCTATGCCATAGGCATGGTTTCTGGTATTACTCACGGGGCTCTAAACGACTGGGCTATGACGTTCTCATTTAATGACGAGGATGATCGTGGTTGGGTATTCCGTGACACTAGCCACTCAGTATCTGGTGCGGCGATGTCATTGACTACTAACGGTAACATGTCGGTTTCTCGCGCCATGAATATCGGTTATGGTGAAGATAATACAAGCTTTGGTACGTCTTACACCTTACAAGTAAGTGGCACAGCATATGCATCATCATATATGATTTCGCCTGTATTCTATGATTCAAATGATAGTGCGTTCCGTTTTAACGGTGCATCTGAACACGATACAAGGTTTCGAGGCGTCCACTATGAAACAATGGCATATATGTCATTGCCTGGTCACACAAGAAACTCTGGTGAATACTATAGAGCTCGCCCGCGTATAACAACTGACACCAACTATTGGACTGGTTCAATGGGCTGGGGTACAATCGATATGAACACTGTGGCAACATGGGGTTCAGGATTTATTGATTCTTGGTCAAACCCAGGCAACCAGCCTTCAGGTACATCACACTGGGTTGGTACTCAGGCTTGGCACTATGCAACGGACGATTACCGCTATGGTTGGCAGATGGTCGGTGGTCCAATTGGTAACTTAAGATTCCGTCAGGCTTGGGGCAATTCCTTTGGCTCTTGGCGTACTGTTACAATGAACGGTGTTAACAGTGACTCAGGCGGCGCATTATATGCTGGCGCATTCTATGATTCTAATGACACCAACTATTATGTAGATCCAGCAAGTACATCAAACATGTATAACCTTTCTGGTATTAATAATATCGCATTTAATTCTGGATGGGATATTTACGATGCAGACAGTAATGATTTCTGGGTTCAATCAAACGATAATGATAATGGTGCTTTCCACTTTAAAGAAGGTAACTCGGATAACGGCGGATATCTATATTTTGACGATGATGGTTCTATTTTTGCTATGTACCACGATAATGGCGAAGCAATTCTTTATTCTGACCAAGACTATATTACTTACTTGTATTATAATGGTACTTGGGAAGGTCGTACAAGATCTGGTTACTTTGAAGCCCGTGGCTCTTTCCGTGCTCCTATTTTCTATGACCAAAACGATACGAACTATTATTGGGATGGTGCTAGCACTTCGCGCTCTAATTATCACAGAATTAACAACCTTTTTGACGCGCAAGAACGCAGATATACTTCCCCTAACGGTGGTACATATACTACATCAACCAGCACAGTAACCGGTGCCTTCCGTATTAGATTACCGACCAACAGATATAAATCTAATACTATGCTTAAATTTAAAGTTTCGATCTATGAGTATAGTACAGGTCGTACTCATGAATTCTTAATTTCAGGGTATAACTACAGTGATTCGGCTGCAACTTGGTATAACGTTTCTGCAACCCAGCTTACTGACGATAACAGAGGTCCCTTTAATATTCGTTGGGGCCACAATGGAACCGATCAAATAGTTTGGATCGGAGATACAGGTACGTCTTGGAGTTATCCTCAGGTTCACGTTCAGTGGGTTGATGTCGGATATTCCGGTTACTCAACTAACTGGGGTCAAGACTGGATAATTGATGTAGTTACAAGCTTTGATACCATTTCGGTAACCAGAACAGCATCTTTAGTTTATACTCTAAACAATAGAGACAATTGGTCTTACGATCTTCGCGCTACTCTCTACTATGATAACAACAACACTGGTTACTATGTAGATCCTTCGTCAACATCACTCGTTAATCGTTTGGATGCTGATCAACTCCGTGTAAATGAATATATTTACCACGCAGGTGACACCAACACTTACATTCGTTTCGTAGGTGGCGATGACATGCAGCTTGTTGCAGGTGGTCGTCAGATGCTTAGAATGGATGAAGGTACTAATCCTGACAGATTGAGATTTGTTACAGATGACAACTGGACTGACAGTAATGGCGATTGGCAAGTGCAGCGAAATATTGATATTCTTGGCGATGCCTCCGCGGCTACTTTTAGTGACATTAGTGATACATCCTACTATTTAGATTTGGATGCTACATCTCGTGTTAATTTAATTCAAGCTACTGAATTGCAAGCGTCTGGTAATATTACTGCGTATGTAAGTTATTCAGATATTCGTTATAAAGAAGATGTAGAAATTATTGAAGATGCAATCGAAAAAGTTAAATCACTTGATGGTATCACTTATAAATACATTGGCGACGAAAAGACATATACAGGTGTCATTGCACAACAAGTTGAAAAAGTTCTTCCAGGTGTTGTTTACGAAGTCGATATTCCAGGCACGGATAAAAAGAAAAAGGCTGTTAATTATGGCAATATTGTTGGTCTGCTTATTCAGTCAACTAAAGAACAGCAAGAAACTATTGAAAAACAGCAAGAAGAGATTGACAGCTTAAAGGAAATGGTATATAATCTACTTGAGAAATTAGATAAATAATTCTATTAAAACACAGGAGAAATAAAAATGGCTTTAACTTTATCATATGCCGTTAAAAGAATTAAAATCAAAGACGAGACTAATTCTGATGGCGTACTTTTAGAAAACGCAGTGTGCAATACATACTGGGAAGTAACAGGAACAGATGAGCAAGGACGTACTGCTATGTGGTCTGGTGCAACACCATTCACCGCTGCTAATGTCCCAGCAGCATCATTTGTAGCATTTGAAGATTTGCAAGAGTCTGATGTTCTTGGTTGGATCACAAATGTTGTCGAAAACGACCCAACTTATAAAGCACACATTGAGTCTCAACTTAGAAGACTGATTGAAGACACAGCAGTAGCAGAAGTTACTGGTAGTTCTTTACCTTGGGAGGAAGATGATGTTGCTCCAGAAGGCGCCAATACAGCAGTTTCAGCAACACCTTAATAAAGGAAAAATAAATGAACTACACATGGAATGTTATACAAATTGGAAAAAGAGATGTCACTAACATAAATGGTGATGTTTTAACGGACGCTGTAGTTTATGTGGAATGGCAAAAAACAGCTACAGATACTGATGGTACTATAGCTCATTGCACCGGTAAAACTGATTTAGATTTATCTAATACAGGAGTTGGTGATTTTGTTGCTTTTGAATCTGTAACAAAGGATAATTTAATTACTTGGGTTGAAGCTGCTTTAGGCGGTCAAACCCAAGCGATTAATAAGACATTAAATAAAAAACTAGACGCAAAAAGAACTACTACTTCTACCTTTGACGGCTAATTTTTAGCAATTTATAATATGGAGGTAATATGCACGATTTGCATATCGGCGGATTGGCCGCTTATGCCATCAAACGAGGAGGTTCATTATATCCGATAATCGTCCCAAAAGAAGCGTTGGGAAATGAAACAGGATTAATGAACCCCTCTGTTTTTGTTCACAATGGCAGAATTTTAGTAAACGTACGGCACGTTAATTATATCCTTTATCACAGCGAAGCCAAAAAGTTTCCACATCAGTGGGGACCGTTGGTTTATGTTCATCCGCAAAATGATGTAACTCTTACCACATACAACGTTATATGCGAATATGACCAAGATATGAATTTTATTTCAGCTGGTAGAGTTAACACAAAAGATTTTGATACAAAGCCTACATGGAATTTTATTGGGCTTGAAGATGCTAGATTATTTGCATGGGATGATCGTTTATTCCTATGTGGTGTGCGCCGTGATTGTTACGATAATAAAGGCAAAGGCCGCATGGAAATGGCCGAAGTTGAATTTATAGACAATGAATGGAAAGAAGTATCTAGGAACCCAATTCCAGCTCCTGGCGATGATTTAAGTTATTGTGAAAAGAATTGGATGCCCGTTATGGATATGCCATATCATTTTGTCAAATGGACAAATCCAACGCAAGTTGTTAAATATGATATTGAAGAAAAAACCACAACTGAAGTTGTTTTAGATGAAAGCAAGTTTATCCAATTTAATAACGATTTAAGAGGTGGTTCACAAGTTATTAGAATGAACCCAGATCAAAGGATGACATTCTGCCACCAAACAAATCTACTAAAAGATCCATTTTTGAGAAAAGATGGAGATTACTCACACAGGGTTGTTATTTGGGATAATGAATGGAATATTATTCATGCTTCAAAACAATTCTATTTCTTTGGTTCTCATCATGACCATGCCTCCAGCAATAAATATACCATAGAATTTGTTACTGGTACACAAGTTTTGGGTGACGATATTCTTATTTCTTTTGGCTTAAGTGATAATGCTTGTTATATTCTAAGAATGCCAGTGAAGGTATTTCTTGAGTTTTTGAAGGTATAATATGATTAGAGATCTTTTAAACGATTATGTTTTAGACAATAAAAATCCATTTAAAATATACAAAGTAGCTCGTGAATACGATCGGCTTCAGCAAGCGGCTGCAGCATTTACGTTTTATATGCGCGCTGCTGAATATAATAATGAAAGTACATTTGAAGAAAAATGGATCCAGTATAAATCTTTAATCTTTATGGCACTTATCCACCATAGGGAGCAAAACAGAGATGTAACCGCAAGGGGTTTGTTTATGCATGCAATTTCTGTAATGCCAGAAAGACCTGAAGCTTATTATATATTTTCAGAATGGCTAGCAGATCGTCACGAATGGAGAGAAGCTTTAACATTCTCAAGTATTGGATTAAATGTAGTTCAAGATTTCATCCCTATTGATAACGATTTAACATATGTTGGTAAATATAATCTTCAATTTGTTCACGCAATTAGTAAATGGAAAACTGAAGGTTCAGACAGATCTAAAAATCTTTTGTTTAATTTCAAATATAAAACAAAACACAATGATTACCACGAGGAATTAATTAATCGTTGGATTTCTCAAGCAGGCTATCCTAGTACACTTGCTTATACAAGAGAAGAAGCAAATCTATATAAATGGCCGTTTGAAGGAATTGAAGATATAGATACCAACTATTCTAGACATTTTCAGGACATGTTTGTGTTATCTGTCAATAATGGCAAAAGAAATGGTACCTTTATAGAAATAGGATCTGGCGATCCATATAAGTTTAACAATACTGCTTTACTAGAAGACTCTTTTGGCTGGACTGGGCTATCACTTGATAATAGTGAGGAAGCCTGTTCTCTTTTTTCAAGAAAAAGAAAATCGACCATTATATTATCAGACGCGTTAAATGTCAATTACCAAGATTTATTTAAAATGCATTGCTTTGATAATTACGTAGATTTTTTACGTATTAATTCTGAAGCAACATCATTAGAAGTTTTAAAAAATATTCCTTGGAACAAGCATGAGTTTGGTGTAATTCAATTCCAACACAATTTCTGCTGGTGGAAAAATGATTTTAGAGATAAATCTAGAGAAATTCTCAAAAGTATGGGTTACGTTCTTTTTGCTAACGATGTTGCAGTTAGTGAAACAGAAAACTATGAAGATTGGTGGTTACATCCAACGCTTGCAGCAGCTAATAAAAGAATGAAGACAAAGAAAGATATTAACTTTGCTTGGGAATATATGATGAAGGAGCACAGAGAATGAGTACGGTTGTTATAGTTACTGGTGGATTTGACCCACTTCATTCAGGCCATATTGCATATTTTAAAGCGGCAAAAGAGTTAGGAGATCATTTAGTTGTTGGCGTAAACTCTGACGAGTGGCTAACACGTAAAAAGGGTAGACCATTCATGCCGTTTGAAGAACGTACCGCGATTATCAAAGAATTAGAATGTGTTGATGAAGTAATAGGTTTTAAAGACGATGATGATACCGCTTGTGGTGCTATTTTTCAAGTATTATCTACAAAAGGCTCTCAAACAAAAGTCATTTTTGCTAACGGTGGAGACAGAACTAAAGATAATATTCCAGAAATGATGTATCAAGATGTTGAATTTGTTTTTGGCGTTGGCGGTGAAGATAAAAAGAATAGTTCCTCGTGGATCCTTTCAAATTGGGATAAACCTGAAACTGAAAGGCTGTGGGGTAAATATCGAGACTTAGATCAAAACGGTCATTGGAAAGTTAAAGAATTAACTATTGAGCCAGGAAGATCTTTAAGCGACCAACGACATTTCCACCGATCAGAGCATTGGCATATTGTAGACGGTGATCTTGAAATGAATTTGGAATTTTTAAATGGCTATAAAACATCAAAAGTTTATAAATCAGGTGAAAGCATTGATATTCCTAAAAAGGCTTGGCACCAAGCAACAAATGTCGGTTTTTATCCATGCAAAATAATTGAAGTGTGGATGGGCAGTGTTTTGTCAGAAGAAGACATAGAAAGACGAGACTGATTTTACCTCCCTAAGTAAAATTATAAATAATAGGAAAGCATAAACCTTAGGGATAAACATATGGCACAGCCTACATCAAGAACCGAATTTAAAAAATATATTCTCAGAAAATTAGGTGATCCGGTAATTCAGATTAACGTATCTGATGAGCAAGTAGATGACCGCGTAGATGAGGCAATATCTTTTTGGCGCGACTACCATTACAACGGTAGTCAATTGGTTTATCTAAAACATGAGTTAACAGCAGATGATGTAACTAACGGTTACATAACGCTTCCAACCGGTCTTTTAGGTATTCAAGGAATTTTCCCACTTAATACATCTTTTTCAACTGGATCTGGAATGTTTAATGTAACCTATCAGTTTGTATTAAACAACCTTACAGATCTCACAAGTTATAGTGTACAAAATTATTATATGACAATGCAGCATATTCAATTTATGCAAGAGATCTTGGTTGGTAAGCCAATGATCAGATATAATAAGCATGTTAATAAGCTATATCTTGATGTTGACCAAGATGTATTGAAAGAAGGAAATTATATAATCATTGAAGCATATGACGTAATTGACGAATCAGATTATCCTGACGTATGGGGTGATCGTTGGCTTCAAAATTACGCTGCAGCATTGGTTAAAGAAAACTGGGGTTCAAATCTTACCAAATTCACTGGGATGCAACTTGTAGGAGGTGTATCATTTAATGGTGAAACAATTTTATCGGAAGCCAGGGAAGAAAGAAGAGCAATGGAAGAAGAAGCTGTAGGTAATCTTCAACCACTCACATATAACTTTATTGGATAAGATATGGCTACAAATCTATATTTTAGAAATTACGATAATATCTACGAGCAAAATTTAATTGACGATCTCGTTATTGAGTCAATTCAAATTTATGGTATTGATATTATTTACATCACAAGATCTCTACAAAACGTAGACTATATACGTAATGAAGACGACATCTCTATATTCGACGAAACTTGGGACTTCGAAGTTTATGTTAAAAACATTGACGGCTTTGAAGGAGAAGGTGATTTCCTAAGTCGCTTTGGATTAGAAATTAGAGACTCTATGACTCTAAGCGTAGCATTTAGAACCTTTGAACGTTTTGTAACGCGTAACGTTAAAACCAGAAGCAGACCTTACGAAGGCGATCTTATTTACTTCCCACTTAATGAAAAAATGTTTAAGATTACTCATGTTGAGCATGAAAGTGTATTCTATCAAACCGGTGCGCTGCAAGTTTATGATTTAAAATGTGAGTTATTTGAGTATTCTGGAGAACGTTTTGAAACAGGTCGCGATAATATCGATACGTTGTTTGAAGACGAAGATCCAACAAAAGCAACAACACTTAAGAGTGTTGCTAATACAACGCCTGGTGCTACAAACTGGCAATATGAAACAGTGGCTGATGACATTATCGATTTCTCAGAGATGGATCCATTCAGTGAAGCAATAGATATCGGAGATAGTTAATGGCTATTGTCAATTATTTTTATAACGAAACAACAAGGAAGTATGTTGCTTTATTTGGTACTCTATTTAATCAAATAAGAATCGAAAGAACAAATAGTGCTGGAACGGCTGTACAAAGTATGATTGTGCCGTTATCCTATGGGCCATATCAAAAGTTTTTAGCAAGAATTACACAGGATCCAGGTTTAAATAGAAAGTCAGCTTTAAATCTGCCTAGGATTTCTTTTGAAATTAATGATATGCAGTACGACCCTGATCGTAAAATCGGCACAACAAAAAGAATGTTCAAATCTTCAGTTGAAGATAATGGCAAACGCCCCTATGTTTGGTCGCCTGCTCCATATAACTTAAATATGTCTCTTTATATTATGGCTAAATACCAGGACGATGCATCCAAAATTTTAGAGCAAATTATTCCTTTCTTTCAGCCAGACTGGGTAACCACAGCTAAGCTTATTCCTGACTTAGATCCTATTGACATTCCTGTTATATTACAAAGTGTAACAACAGATGAAATTTATGAAGGCGCATTTGAAGAGCGCTCAAGCGTTTTATATACATTAACTTTTACTTTAAAGGGTTGGTATTTTGGTCCTGAAAGAGAAAAGAAAGTTATTAAATTTATCGATATTGATTTTGCCTCTAAGTTAGATGCAACAGACTCAACTAATGGGTTTGAAGAACAGATGATTATAAAGGCAGGTTTGACGGCTAATGGAGAACCTGTAACTCTAGAAACTGCAAATGCTTCATTAACAGCTGTTGTATCTAATACATCTATAACGAGCATTACAATAGATGATGGTGGTCTTGGATTTAGTAAAGATAATCCACCAGTAATTACCATATCCGCGCCTTCTTCAAACAGTGGAGTAACAGCTACAGCAACCGCAACAATTGAGAGTGACCTCGGTCCTATAAAGGAAATTCAAATTACAAATAACGGTTCTGGTTATTCATCAGTTCCAACCGTTACAGTTGAGGCACCTCCAAAATCTTCAATTCTATATACAGATATCGAGTTTGCAGATGACTGGGGAGTTATTAAGGTAATTGAAGAAATAGAATAGTGAGAATTTTAAAATGAGTAAAGATGATATTTCTAAAGCATTAGGGTTAACTCCATTGTCAGAAATAAAAAACCAAGAAGAAGAAATTAAAGGTGTTGTCGAAATAGATAACACTGAAATTGTGCAAATAGAAAAAGGTGAAGTTGTCACAGTAGACGAGGAAAATCTTAACGATTTAGAATTAGCTCGTCAAAATGTTAAAAACATTATTGAAATGGGTGATGATGCTGTAAAGGAAATGGTTGAAATTGCAAAACAATCTGAGTCACCCCGTGCCTTTGAAGTTGTATCAACGTTAATGAAAACATTACTCGATGCTAACAAAGATTTTGTAGACATTTCGTCAAAAAAGAAATATGCGCAAGAAGATAAATTGCCGCAGGAAACTAACGTAACAAATAACAATTTAATAGTATCAACTGCTGATCTGTTAAAAATGTTAAAAGGCGATGATGATGCTTGAAAAAGGTTATCTCGGTAACTTAAATTTAAAACGTATTGGCCAAGGTATAGAATGGACTCCTGATTTATTAAAGGAGTTTATGAAGTGTGCCGGTGATCCAGTTTATTTTGCCGCAAAATATATTAAAATTGTAGATGTTGATAAAGGATTGGTTCCTCTTGACATGTACGAATACCAAAAAGAAATCACAGAAAAAATTAGTAATAATCGACGAGTTGCTGTATTAACTGCTCGGCAGTCCGGTAAAACTACAACGGCAACCGCTGTAATTCTTCATTATATTTTATTTAATGAATTTAAAACTGTTGCTGTTCTAGCAAACAAGGGTGATGCTGCCCGAGAAGTTTTGGCTCGAGTTAAATTGGCATACGAGGCTCTTCCCAAATGGTTACAACAAGGTGTTGAAGAATGGAACAAAGGTAACATTGCTTTAGAAAACGGGTGCCAAGTTTTGGCTGGTACTACATCTTCTAGCGCTATTCGTGGTAAATCAATTTCATTCCTATATCTCGACGAGGTCGCGTTTATTGAAGGATACGATGAGTTCTTCGCATCGGTTTATCCAACAATTTCATCAGGTGACTCAACCAAACTACTCATGACTTCTACACCTAATGGATTAAATCATTTTTGGAAAACTTGCAAAGGTGCAAAGGAAGGTACAAATGGCTATGAATATGTTGAAGTTATGTGGAATGATGTTCCTGGTCGTGATGAAAAATGGAAACAAGAAACTCTTGCTGCACTAGATTACGATGAACAAAAATTTAGACAAGAATATTGTTGTGAGTTTTTAGGTAGTTCTGGTACTCTTATTGATGGTTCTAAACTAAAGGCTTTAGCTTACGATAGACCAATTGCAGAGCAAGAAGGCATTACTCAATACATTAAACCTGTTAAAGGTCATGAATATGTACTTATTGCTGATGTATCCCGCGGCAAAGGCTTAGACTATTCAACCTTTAATATTATTGATATTTCTAAAATGCCTTATGAACAAGTATGCGTGTACAGAGATAATTATGTTGGTCCAGTTGATTTTGCTAGCTTTATATATAGATTAGGCACAATGTATAATGAGGCTGCAGTTCTAGTGGAAATCAACGATATTGGCGAACAGGTATCCGATACATTGCTAATGGATTATGGTTATGAAAATATGCTGTACACGGCAAACCAAGGAGCACGAGGTAAACAAATTTCATCGGGCTTCGGCGGTAAAAGACTAGATAATGGTATTAGAACAACTAAAACTGTTAAAGCTGTTGGGTGTTCTATTTTAAAAATGTTAGTTGAGCAAGATCAATTAAAATTGAGAGATTACAATACATTACAAGAATTGTCTCGTTTTTCCAAAAGAGGAAATTCGTATGAGGCAGAACCCGGATCGCACGACGACTTGGTTATGAATTTGGTACTGTTTGGATGGTTATCAGACCAATCCTACTTTAAAGATATGACGGATATTAATACGTTAATGAAGCTTAGAGAGAAAACGGAAGAGCAAATTGAGGAAGAATTATTACCATTTGGATTTATTGATGTCGGTGACGACGAGGTTTACGATGATGGGATTAGACTCTAGTCTCAGTAAATCAGATAATTTATAAATAGAAACAGTCACTAATATAATTAAACGCGTTTCTAATACACAAAGGAGAAAAATATGGCTTTTTCCGTAAGTCCTTCCGTTATCGTTCGAGAAGTGGACGCATCGGCATCAGTACCTGCCATTTCGACGCCACCAGCAGCCATTGCGGGTGTCTTCACTTGGGGTCCTGTAAATGATCCAGTTCTTGTAACTTCGGAAACAGAACTCGTCGGCCGCTTTGGGAAACCAAATGCTGACAACTATGAGACGTTCTTCACTGCAGCAGATTACTTAGCATATGCCAATGCGTTGTATGTTGCTCGCGCTGACGACGGGTCAACAAAAGCATCAGCGAACTCTAGCAGCGGAACAGATATTTTTGAAGCAAAATATCAGGGTGCACTTGGAGATTCAATCAGAGTTGCTTATACTAATACCGGTGGACATACTGACGCAGCATTTGCTGTTGGAGATATTCTACAAAACGAAACCTATTATGTAGGTCATGCAAACTCAGCAGTTTCTGCGGATGCACAAACATTTTCATTCAACTCTGCATCCATTGCGTTCCAAGTTTCAGCAGCTAAGAAGCTTGCTGACGGTGCGATTACCACTGGTGATATTTTAAACATCGGTAACAATACAGTTGGATACCAAGATTTAAAGGTTGCTACATTTACAGAGTCATCAATCGACGCAAATGGTGCAGTTACAGCTGTTGCAAATAATGTCGTAGGATATGACTATACGATAGCATTTGATGGCGGAAAATATCTATTATCAGAATCAAATCCAAGTAAAATTAAAATTACTAAAAAATGGTTATATAACGGATACTTTAATTCAGCTCCGGAAGCTAATCGTGCACACATTGCTGTCGTTGACAGAGATGGAAAAATCACAGGTGCAGCAGATACTGTTATTGAATTATATGAAAACGTATCTACAGATAGTACTGCAAGATCGGAAAATGGCGACGACAAATACTGGAAAACAGTTATTGAAAATCAATCAAGCTGGGTTTCAGTTAAATCTGCGGCAAATAATACAGTTATTGCATCACAAGGCGCTCGCTACGAAGATTTTGATGGAACACCTTCAGCAGACGCTACATCCGAAACTAATGCAACTATTGCAAATATCGGTCCTGCATATGACACATTTAAAAATGCTAATGAAATCGATGTTAGCATGGTTTTAACTGGCAAATCAGATGAATTTGCTCAAACAGCAAACTATGCAATTTCTAACATTGGTGAATATAGAAAAGATTGTGTTGTATTCTGCTCACCACATAAAGAAGCTACAGTAAGTGTTTCATCTACTGGCGATCAGCTAGATAATGTTATTGCATATCGTAATAACGTTCAAAACTCATCATATTCGTTTATCGATAGCGGATATAAGTATCGTTACGACAAATATAACGATCTATATCGTTGGACTCCATTAAACGGCGACATGGCAGGTCTTGCATCTCGTGTTGAAGTATGGGAATCTCCAGCTGGATACAGAAAAGGTGTAATTAAGAACGTTATTAAGCTAGCATACAATCCTAGTAAAGCTCACAGAGATGCTCTTTATAGCGTAGACGTTAACCCAGTAATGGCTCAAGCAGGTCAAGGTATTCTCCTGTTTGGCGATAAAACAGGTTACGGTGTAGAAAGTGCATTTAATAGATTGAATGTACGTAGATTGTTTATTGCGGTAGAAAAAGCAATTGCAACAGCGGCACAAGGGTTCCTATTTGAACTTAACGACGATTTCACTCAGTCGCAATTCAGAAATATTGTAGATCCATTCTTGAGAGATATTCAAGGAAGACGTGGTATCATTGATTATAGAGTTATTTCAGACTCAACAGTCAATACTCCTGCGGTCGTAGATCAAAACAAATTCAGAGCAAACATCTACATCCAGCCTGCACGTTCTATCAACGTTATCGAACTTACATTCGTGGCTACAAGAACTGGCGTAGAGTTTGACGAAATTGTTGGATCAATTAGGTAATAAATAGATTCAAAAAGGAGAATAAAACATGGCATTTAATATCAATCAGTTCAAATCAGAACTCGTTGGTGGCGGTGCACGTCCTACGCTCTTCCAAGTTCAAATTACCAACCCAGTTGCTCCGGAAGCTGACTTCAAAGTACCATTTATGGTTAATGCTGCTCAGCTTCCTGGCTCGGAACTTGGTTCGTACGTCTTACCATACTTTGGCCGCCAGGTCAAATACGCGGGTGACAGAACTTTTAGTCCTTGGACGGTCACAGTAATCAACGATGAAGATTTTGCTATTAGAAACGCAATGGAAGCGTGGAGTAACTTTATTAACTCACACGACGCCAACACAAGATCTTTACCGCAAGATTATAAATCTAACGCGTTAATTACGCAATTTAGTAAAGATGGTTCAGCCCTTCGTACATATGTATTTGAAGGTATGTTCCCAACGGATATCGAACCAATTTCAATGTCTTGGGCAACACAAGATACTGTTGAAGAGTTCAGCGTTACGTTCCAATATGATTTATGGAGAGTTGAGGGTGTAACCGGTATTCCAACCACTTAATATATTATGAAGGGATAACCCTGTGAAGATTTTTGGATTTGAAATAACTAGAGCCGACGAGGAGGCTGGTGTAGAACCAGTCTCTTTTGTCGAACCTTCCAACGACGACGGTGCTATTACTGTAGGTAATGCCCTTGGCGGTTTTTATGGAACTATGCTCGATTTAGAAGGCTCTGCTAAAACAGAGTCTGAATTGGTTACTAAATATCGTAGCATGTCAATGAACCCTGAGGTTACTCAGGCAATTGATGAAATTGTTAACGAAGCAATTAGTATCAATACAGAAAATAAAATCGTAGAAATATTATTAGACGAAACAGATTTACCAGACAAAGTCAAAGAAAAAGTTACTGAAGAATTTGAAAACGTAATAGCGTTGTTTGATTTTTCATCTCAAGCATATGATATTTTCAGTAAATTCTATATCGATGGTAGAATTAACTACCACATTATGATTGATGAAAAAGATCTCAAAAAAGGTATTACAGAATTAAGGTATGTTGATCCTCGTAAACTTAAATTGATTAGAGAAATTGATAAAAAGACTAGAGATGAACATTCTGGAATTCCTCTGAAAAAAGTTAAAAACGAATACTATATGTATTCAGAAAACGGGTTTGGTAACAGTACACTAAACGCTGCAGGCGGTACTGGTGCTCAAGGTTACAGAATTGCTAAAGACTCCGTAGCTCGAGTTACTTCGGGATTAATGAACGAAAACAATTCTCTTGTTTTATCACATTTACATCCTGCAATTAAACCTCTCAATCAGTTAAAGATGTTAGAAGATGCAACAGTCATTTACACTCTTACTAGAGCTCCTGAAAGAAGAGTTTTTTATATCGATGTTGGTAACCTTCCAAAGTCAAAAGCGGAACAATACCTAAGAGACATGATGACTCGCCATAAGAATAAGTTACAATATAATGCTTCTACTGGTGAAATCAGCGATGCTCGTAAAATGATGACAATGACAGAAGATTTTTGGTTCCCGCGTCGCGGCGGTGAAAGATCTACAGAAGTTGACACTTTAGCAGGCGGCGCTTCTTCAGCATTATCCACTGATGAGAATATGTCATACTTCCAACGTAAGTTATATAAAGCACTTAAGGTTCCTATTACAAGACTAGAACCAGAAAATATGAATGCCTTTGGCCGTAGCACAGAAATTACTCGCGATGAATTAAAATTCAGCAAATTCATTGATAGAATGAGAGCAAGGTTTTCAAATCTATTTACAATTGTATTAGAAAAGCAATTAATTCTTAAAGGTATTATGACTCCTGAAGAGTTTAAAACTATTAAAGGTGATATTCGTTACGATTTTGTTCGTGACAATTACTTTGAAGAATTAAAGGAAGCTGAAATCTTACGCGAAAGAATGCAAACACTTCGCGACGTTGAAGATCACGTTGGTGTTTACTATTCAAGAGAATGGGTAATTAAAAATATTCTAATGCTGGGTGAAGATGAAGCAAAAGAGATGAAAGAACAAATCGCTCAAGAAGCGGCAGAGAATCCTGATCCGGGACCTGACGAAGAAACATAATTATAAATATAATAAAATGAATTTAATAGGAGAAAAGTTATGAAAACTTTTAAAAAATTGTTTTCTGAGGTTGCACAGCCAAAGGCTGGGGAAGAAAAAGCCTTTAAGGACCAGCATACCATTCAGAAATTCGATTATCCGGTTCAAGGCTCTGATGCTATATTTAAAGGCACTGTCGAAAGAAAGCCTAGATTGGCTGATCAAGACGGTGATGCAAATTACGACAAAGCATATGCTCAAACATCTGGGGACATTACTTTAACAGGTACACAACGGGAGTCAGCAGAACTAGACGAAGACGCAGAGCAAATCGACGAGATTTCAAAAGACATGGCAGGTCGTTATATTAAAAAAGCTATGCCACAATATAAGCGCGCTCAAGACAAACAACACGTTGGTCCATTTGGTTCAGCGACGCAAAAAGGCGCTGACGCAAATAAAGAACGTTTAAGAAAACGCCATAAAGGTATTGGTTCAGTTCATAAACGCTATGGCGGAAACGATCTTACTGATCGAAATCCAGCTCGCAATTCAATGACTGGCAAAAAAGCTCCATATCAATACGAGTCAGTAGAGCTTGAAGAAGGTAGTTATGAAAGAGCAGCATATGGTAAAGGCGATGCTTATGATCGTGCTGAAGCTCACGCAGACGCCGCACGCCACCATTATGATCAAGCCGAAAAACATGAAAAAGCACGCAACTTTGATGCCGCAGATCTTCATATGGCAGCTGCAAAAGCACACGACAAAGCAGAAATGCGCATGAGTAGTATACATAGTAAACAAGAGAGAGGTAAGAATATCACGCTCTCTAGTAACCTCAGCAAAAGCAGAGATGCACATGCCGCATCTGTAAAAGCTAACTCACATAACGAGTCAGCAGAGCAAATCGACGAGATCTCAAAAGATATGGCCCAGCGTTATTATAGTAAATCTTATGATGCTCAGAAAAAATCCATGAATACGATGATTGATACAGAAAAAGCTCGTAAGCCTGAAAAGAAGAAAGCATACGACGATGCTCGCGAAACCCTCCGCAAACGCTTAAAAGGCTCAGACATGGCTGCTAAGCGTTTAGCCTATAAAGGTAAAAATGAAGAAGCAGAGCAAATCGACGAGATTTCAAAAGATCTAGCAGGTCGTTATATCAAAAAAGCTCAAGTTGATACAGCACACGCAGGCGATCAAATTGCTACAGGAAGCATGGGTCAAATGGGTGCATCTCCTGATGTTAAAAAAGGTTATGAAAAGCAACGCCAAAAAGGTATTGCTAAACTCGTTCGCCGTCGTATAGGAACGGCAGATGCTGTCCGTAAACTAACAGGGAAAGCTCGTGTACCAGCAACTGAGTCATATGATGATAGTCCAGCATCTCCTGATGAAGCTTCAATGGCTAAAAAACAAGCTGAGTTCATTCAATATGTAGCAAGAGAAATCGGTATGCATATTGATAATGGAAAAGAATTTCCAGAATGGATGCAAAACAAATTGAGTGCTTTACACCAGTCAGCTAAAGATTACCATTCACATCTAGGCGCACACGGGACAAATGAAGAAGTTGAACTCGAAGAAAAGAAACTCACAGCTAAGCAAATGAAACAAGCTTTAGCAGGGCTAAAAGTTAAAGGTAAAGAAACTGTTACCCTGAAAAAAGCACCTTGGGAAAAAGATAAAAATGAAGCTTTAGTTGGTGGACAGAAAAAGTTAGACCATAATAAAAATGGTAAAATTGATGCTCATGATTTTAAAATGATGAGGGCTAAAAAAAAGAATGAAGAGGCAGAACTTAGAGAAGGCCACACGCGTATAGATGCAAGTGAGTATCACCATGATATGGCCGATTACCATGATGATATGCATAAACACTTAAGTAAAAAAGGTACGAAAGAAGCAAAAGCCGCAGCTGAACATCACGCAAATGCCAGGGACGCTCATCATGAAGCATCGTATGATCATGAATTTAGTAACCGCGGCAGATTTGCAGCATCTACGGTAGCCTATCGTAGATCCGAAGAAGCAAACAAAGCAAGTCGCGGCCACACTGATAAAAAGCATATTACTCCTCGACATAGTTTTGGGGACAAAAAACAATATGATGAAAGCGTAGCGCATATTGACGAGATTTCTCAAGAAACTCTTCGCAGCTATCATGGTAAAGCTGGTGCAGATCTTAGAGCAAAAAGAGAAAAGCTTGACAAAGGTACTCTTACTACAGCAGATCTTAAAAAAGGTCAAAACCGAGTTAAAGGTTTAAACCGTGCTGCTAATAAAATGGAAGAAGTGGAGCAAGTAGACGAAACAACTCTATCTGCAACTAAAAAAATGGTAAACGTTACCGGACCTGACGGTAAAGTACATACTGTTCAAAGACGCGTTAAAGCAAACCGTACTGATGACAAAGGACAGGATGTTATTGCCACAAGAGAATCTATTGACGAAGCTTATAAGCAAGGTTCCATTAAACTAAAAGATGGAAAAACTGTAAAGCTTTCTAATGAAGACGCAGATAAATTAAATGGGATGATGAAAGGATTAAACTCTTCTAATCGCCGCAAAATGGAACAAACAATGATGCAATCGCAAAAAGGTTTTAACGAAATCTTATCTTTTGCTAAAACAGTAAGTTAACAGCTATTTGGGGTGAACTTTCTAAGAACTATTACGATGGCTTATAAATTATAAATAAGTTTTAAAAAAGGATATAAAAATGAAATTAATTACAGAAGTTGTGGAAGAATGCTCAGTATCCTCTGTTCTTGACGAGGCCACTGGTAAAAAATCTCACTTCATCGAAGGTATTTTCATGCAAGGGGATTTAAAGAACCGCAATGGGCGTTGGTATCCTAGTCAGGTTCTTGAAAAAGAGATGGTTCGCTATCAAAAAGATTTCATCGACACAAAACGTGCACTCGGTGAATTGGGTCACCCAGATGGCCCAACAATTAATGGCGACCGTGTTTCTCATCTCATTACTGAGATGAAAAGAGATGGTTCTAACTTTATTGGTAAAGCTAAAATCCTTAGCACTCCAATGGGTGAGATTGTTAAAACATTTATGGATGAAGGCGTAAGGATTGGCGTTTCTACACGTGGCCTTGGTTCTGTAAAACCAACTAAAGACGGCATTATGGAAGTACAAGACGATTTCCATCTTGCAACTGTTGATATTGTAACTGACCCATCTGGGCCTAATTGCTTTGTCAATGGTATCATGGAGAATATTGAATATTACTATGATATTGCTTCTAACTCTTGGTTACCAAAAGCGCAACAACAAGAAGTTGCAGAGGTTGTCGAAGAGATTCAAAAAGAAGTTAAAAGACATTATAAGCGCACAATCCATACAATCGATGAGGCATTGGCTTCAAGAATGTTTGAACGTTTTATAAATACGCTGAGAAAATAATATTATTATAAATATGATTACAAATCCACAAATAAAAAGGAGAAGCACATATGTCAGATAATACAGACACATTGGAAGAATTCAAAGCTTCCTTTGGCGATCCATCGACTGCTGCGGAACCTGTAACACCGGAAGGTGGTGCAGCAAAGCACGGTAAAGACAAAAAGAAACCTGGCGAAAAAGCCGATAAGGTTGACACAGCAACACCTGGTCAAGGTGCTGTTAAAGCAGAAGAAGTAGAAGCTGAAGAAGCAGATGAAATCATCGAGGAAGAAGTAGTTTCTATCGACGAATCTGTTGCAGCTATGTTTGAAGGCATGGACCTTTCAGAAGAATTCAAAAATAAAGTTACTGTTGTTTTTGAAGCGGCTGTTAATGAAGCAGCTACAGCAAAAGCAACTGCTATTGTTGAAGAAAAAACTGCTGAACTAGAAGCATCAATGAATGAGTCAATCGACGCATCTATTGAAACAATGGTTGAAAATCTTGACTCATATCTCGACTACGTAGTAGAAGAGTGGATGAAAGAAAACGAACTAGCAGTTGAATCTGGTATCAAAGTTGAAATGGCAGAGTCATTAATGGATGGCCTTCGTAATCTATTCGAAGAGCACAACATTGAAGTTGATGACGAAGTTGTAGACGTTGTTGCTGGTTTGGAAGAGCAAGTTAACGAACTCAAAGAAGAAGCAAATAAGCAAATCGATGAGAACCTAGCTCTTGCAAAGGAAATCGCAGCGTTTAAAGCGGCGAAAGTTTTTGATGAACTAGCAGAAGATCTCACAATGACACAACGTGAGCGTCTAAAAGTTCTTTCTGAAAAGCTTGACTTCGGCGATGTCGAAGAATATACTTCAAACCTTAACATTCTAAAAGAATCATTCTTCGCTGACGAAAAGCCAATCGTTGAAGAAAACGATGCTGAAGAAGAAGAGATCATCACAGAAGAAACAGAGGTTAAAAAACCAGCTTCTGACTATTCTTCAATCAATGCTCTCGTTGAGGCTCTTAACGCAAGAAAATAATGAAAACTAAAACTTTTATAAATAAAAACAGTAAGTCAATCACAAGGAGATAGAATTAATGTCAAACTATCAAAATCTTGTCGAAAAGTGGGGCCCAATCCTTGAGCACGAATCTTTTTCGACAATCGCGGACCAACATAAGAAAGCTGTAACAGCTACTATCTTGGAAAACACAGAAAAAGCGTTATTGGAATCTGGCGATCGTCAGCTTGCAATGAGCTCACTTCTTATGGAATCACCAGCTAACGATGCAAGTACTGGTGGTTTCGGTGCAGGTTCAACAGCAGCTGGTCCAACAGCTGGTTATGACCCAATCCTTATTTCATTAGTACGTCGCGCAATGCCAAACCTAATGGCATACGACATTGCTGGTGTTCAGCCAATGACAGGCCCAACAGGCTTGATCTTCGCAATGCGTTCACGCAAAACTTCACAAGCTGGTGCTGAAGTCTTCTACAACGAAGCAGACACAACACTTGCTGGTACAGGTGCACAAACTGGTTCAACTGGTGGTGTTTCTAATACAACACTATTCACAACTGGTACAGGTATGGACACAGGTACTGCTGAAGATCTTGGCGACGGCACAACAATGGCAGAAATGGCATTCTCAATCGAGAAAGTTGCTGTAACTGCAAAATCAAGAGCGCTAAAAGCTGAGTACACAACTGAATTGGCACAAGACCTTAAAGCAGTTCACGGTCTTGACGCTGAAACAGAGCTTGCAAACATTCTTCAATCAGAAATCTTGGTTGAAATCAACCGCGAGCTTGTTCGTACAATTTATCAAACAGCTAAACAAGGCGCAACTGGCACATCATCAGCTGGTATCTTTGACTTAGACGTCGACGCAAACGGTCGCTGGTCAGTAGAAAAATTCAAAGGCCTAATGTTCCAAGTTGAGCAAGAAGCAAACGCAATTGCAAAAGGTACACGTCGCGGTAAAGGTAACATCGTTATCTGTTCTTCAGACGTTGCTTCAGCGTTGCAGATGGCGGGTGTACTTGATTACGCTCCAGCACTTAACTCTAACAGCCTTTCAGTTGACGACACAGGCAACACATTCGCTGGTGTTCTTAACGGCCGTTATAAAGTATATGTTGACCCATATGCAGGCAGCAACTACATGGTTGTTGGCTACAAAGGTTCTTCAGCGTTTGACGCAGGTCTCTTCTACTGCCCATACGTTCCATTACAAATGGTTCGCGCAGTTGGTGAGAACAGCTTCCAGCCAAAAATCGGGTTCAAAACTCGCTACGGCATGGTTGCAAACCCATTCGCAGAAGGCACAACACAAGGTCTTGGCGCACTTACACGCGACGCAAACGAATACTATCGCAGAGTACGCGTATCTAACCTATTCTAATAATAAGAGTAAGGTTAACTTACCAATAAACTGGGGAGCTTTTAAGCTCCCCTTTTTTATTCCATTTCTAATTCGTGTTCAATAAACTCTGCTTCTACTTTGCAGTTAGGATATTTACGGTCAAGATAGAGAAGTTCTTCTGAAGTTGCATAACCAGAATATTCTTCTCCTTTATGAACAACAACTCCGGCTTCGTTAGTAACTGTAATTTTGTAAAATCTTTTCCACATTCCGTGTCTCCTTTTGATATAACCATATTATATCATATGAAAACAAATGTCAATAGTTAATTTTACTTTTTTTGTTTACTGGCGTCATTACATTCCTAACGCTTCCATATACATTTGAGTCATTGCATTTTCGTTTTCAACATCATCACGATTGCGTTTACGAATAGCAATAATTTTTTTCATTACTTTAGTATCGTACCCACGACCTTTAGCTTCAGATAAAACTTCTTTCATTTGGTCCATGATATCTGATTTTTCTTGAGCTAGGTTTTCGTAACGTTCAATAAATTGACGAAGTTCGTCGGCTGTTACTGTGTAAGTATCATTCATAATATTCTCCTATTTTTCAAAATTTAGCCAACCAGTTAAAATATATTTGTCTCGTGTTTGAGAAACAACTCCTCGATGAAAATGTGTCCACATTGAAGGCCATATAACAGTACGACCTTGAACCGCATCCAATGTTAAATTTTGGTATTGAAATTCAGTTCCCCCATCTTCTACCGTGTTAAGATATGTCATAAAAACCAAATGTCTTAAACCTCTTTCTGGCTCAGGATTACATGCAACCTCGCAATGCCATTGTTTAAACCCAGCGCCAGGAGGATACCATTGCATATTAAAAAATTCTCTAGCAGAAAATGGGACCATTGCACCAGCGTTTCTATACTTAGAAACATATTTACTTACGCAAGAGCTGATTGTTTCTTCTAAGTAATGATGTACAAATTGACCAGGCATGTTATATGAAGATAAATCTTTTGAGTCTTTAAACTCTTTATTTACATGAGATCCCTTTTCCGCATTATACATTGATCCATCTTTAGTTAAATCCGGATTGTCGTGAAAATATTTTATAAATCTTTCACATTTATTTTTAGATAATGAATAATCATAATACTCAATAAAGTTATAATTTTCCATCTTCCCTCATTTTAGCTCTAATTTTTGTAGCGCTAATATCGTGAATTTTTTGACCTAGGTCGTGTTGTGTAAAGGTATAACCCACACCCCGTCCATAGCTAATATCAACAATATTAGGTACTTCCATGATTATGTATTCGTAGCCGTCGTGATATCCTTCTTTTTCTAATGCGGCTTTCATATTATCAATAACTTGTATTACACCAAAAGGATTGTCAGTTTGAGCTGCAGTACGACCAGCACCAGCATCGCCGTCAAAGTTAAACACATCACGAATCATAATAGCAACTTGTCCGGTTTCAGATAAACAGCGCTTGAATAACTCAGTATGTCCGTCATGCCAAGGTTGCCATCGTCCTAACATTTGTGTAGTTGGTTTTTTCCAATCAAATCGTGGCTTATCATACATTATGCTTCTCCTTTAATAAGTTAGCAAATTCAATAATCTCTTCGTCTGATTGAAAACCTTGAACGTGGTAATCTACTTCATCGGGCCGTTCAAATACCTTATTAGTATCCTCATAACGTCCGGCGGTGATAGTATCCATCCAAATAGTAATGTCTGCATTAAACTGCTTACGTGTTTCGCCAGTTGGACATACAAAATCACAAATAACAGTACGTGCACGTGTTGCTTCAAAAGTAGCAATCATATTCATACGTTCGCTTTGCCTACGACGACCAGCATCGCTGAAATCCCAGTCATTAGCCATTTCGCGAACTTTATCTGCATTATACCATGCACAGTTTAAATGCACTTGTAATCGTTTTGCCAGGTGAGTTTTACCAGCACCCGGCAATCCCATAATTAAAATTTTCATTCTTCTTCATTTTCCTCTCCGTAAAAGTATGCCCATGTTTTAAGTATAGCCCATACTGTTACTAAAATCATAAAGTAAGCTGCACCTGCAAACAATTGATAACCTACGGTATACATCATGTATGCTGTAATTGCAGCTCCTAATTGTTGTACTAATTTAAGTCGTGATGGCACATCATCAAACTCTATTTCAATTTCACCAGGACTTAAGATTGTCCCGACTGCATTAATAAAATTAATCATAGACCAACAAATTAATGCAACCCCAGGAAAAAGCCAATACTCATTCTCTGTATATTGAAAAGCAAGTACACCAGAAAGGTGTACTGCTGAAACTATGAAATAACTATTTAGCATTAAAAGCCCCGAATGATTGCAAGTGGATCAATCCAAATTAAAATCATTCCTAGAATTAGTCCATAAAGGACTACTTCAATTGGCTTAAGGTTACGAATATGAGTATCAAAGTCTTTTAGTAATTTAAGCATCTGCCATCTCCAATGCTAGATCTAGTGCGTTAATATTGCGTTTGGCGTTTCCACCAAACCATACGGATGATAGGCGGCTATCGTTTGAGCGGCCTAGTTTGTGGTTAGTCATATATGTAACCGCGTTATAAGCATTCCACCATGTACCAGGTGCAAAGTGATCGCCGGGTTGATTTTCTACTAGAGCCATAGCATCTTTTGCGCGAGTGGCAAGATCTTCTTTTTCTTTAGTAGATTTGCCAAATACAACGCCAAAGAACTCTGTAAGCTTTTCGTCGGTATAACGCTTTGAGCCAAGGAACTCAGCTGCTTCTTTGAACTTCTCAACCTTGTTGTGACCAAGGCCAAGGATTTCTTTTACAGCTTCAGCATTAAACTCTGAACGGTGGCTAACACGAACAGAAGGCTGACCCTGCTCGTTAAGTGCTACAGCCAAGGTGTTATTGCAAACAACACGTTCCATAACGAACTTGATATCGATTGCTTTACCATACTGGTGGGGGTTAGAGAATAGTAGATAACCATTGACTTCGTCACCATTGAATAGTGAGAAACCATCTTTGACGTCTGCCAAAGCCCATACCAATTTGCCGTCTTTTAGAGAACCGGCTGTGTCCATAACCATGTCGCCATTAGAAACAAAGTCAGTAAAGAAATCAAATGCTTCTGAGTTTTGTACTGGGTTCCAACCAGGTCCTACTTGAGTAAGGATCTTACCGTCTGTAGAACGGACTAGAGCCTGTTGACCAGTAGAATGGTTATCACCCTTATAACGATAAAAGGTATCTACTTTTTCTACGTCCCAGTCTAGACCAGCGACTTCCATCATTTGCTGGGGTGTCATGTCATCGCTGACAGGTACGCCAAGTCCATGCCAAGGCTTACCTTGTGACTCGCGATATGCCATTTGTGCTTGACCGTTGATAATTTCCAATTCGTGTGCCATAATATAACATCCTTTGTTTGATTTGATATAATCAATATAAACTGATTCTATTCATATGTACATAGTAAAAATGATTTTTAATGAATTGTTTCACTAATTTCTAATCCATCAATCATATCAAAGGTGAATAGTTCATAACCCGATTTTAATAAATCTACCAAGTCAACGTACTTATCTTTTGAGTCAACCTGGCCAACAAAGATGTTAGGACGGTCACTCAAAAAAGTTCTGATATAAAGCATTGCATCTTTTTTGCTTTCAAAAGAAAAAGCTTTTGTGAGTTGGAAAAAATTTGTAGCAGACCATAGAGGAACTGTGGTCCCCATAGGGCCATACATTTTAGTCTTATGTGTTCCTAAAAATACCCCAGCTTCTGGGTCTAATATTACGTACCTCATACGTTTATTTATGCTGCTTTACCTTTATAACCTTCCCACCAAATAGGAGCGGGGCGCCCTTTTTCCCATTTGGCGAAAGACTTTGCTACGTGGTAATAATTGCGGTATGCCTGGACAGCATCACCTTTTACAATACACTCAGGATAATGGTTCATTGCCTGAGCAAACTCTGTTAGTCCAATATCTGGTATATTCTGTGGAGGGCTAGATAAAATGTCTTTAAGCTTATCATATGTCATATGTTGCTTATTAAACCGCACTAGAAATTCACTACAGAGTGCTAGTAGGTGGTCGTAGTGCCACATATAGTTATCCTTGGATTCCATTGTCCATTTAGTACATGGATGGCCGTGGTGAACAGCCTTGTAAAGAACTTCTTCCATATTAGAATTGGGATGGACATAATAATTTACAAGGCGTTTACCGGACTTTGATGGCCGTTTTTCTAACTTACCATCGAGCATACGATGGGCTGTCGAGAGCATTTGGCCTGCCTCGACAATCATCTTTGGAATGTGCTTGTCACACATCATTTGAGCAGAAGTTACAGGACTTTCGTCAAGTACGAATATGTTCATGTGCTAGGGTATCCTCAATATTACCGGTAGTAGACCATCCAATTAAAGCTCTTTTTTCAAACAAACCATTTTCTGGAAAATTACAGCTAGAGTGGAAAGAATGGCGGGACATGGCTAAAAGGTTTCCTTTTTTCCAATGAAACTGAGTATCAATAGAAAAGAGATCTATGATTTCTCTTTTTTCATGAGTAAAATGCTTTTCGTACATTTCATCATCTATTTCATATACTGGCTGATGGCCTGTACGTTTAGCCCACACACCCGGTGCTTTAACAAAATCACTCCATTCATTGAAAACAAAAGTATGGGCATCATAGTCAGCCAATGGAATTAAAAAAGTCCAAGCATAATCTTGATCTTCGTGTATTCTTGTAGCTTCTGGATCTAGCTCATCATAGGAGTCACTATGAACACCATAAGGTTTAAATGCATTTAGTATGTGCCAATTCCAACATTGGATTTCTTGTCCAAAGCGCTCTCTAATTTTAGCATTACAATAGTCATTAAGCCAGTTACCCATACTTGGGCCTGGATACCAGTAATGAGAACGGGCTGGGACACTTTTTCGCTCGGTTGAATCACTCATGTAAACACCATGTGATTCAACTTGAATATCGACGTCAGAAAATTCTCTAAATCTTTTTTCTACTTCAAAAATTTCGTCGTCACTGAAAAAATTTTCAATGACTTGAGCCTTTGGATTAAATATTGTCATAGAACCTCTCTTTTAAAATAATTATTCATTGTGTTGCGATACCATGCATAATTAGCGTCGCGAAGAATTGCAACTGGAGCACTGTCTTTAAGTGCTGCAAAATAAGTTGAAGGAGAATGATTAGCAATCAATTCTTTTAAAAATTTGGCTTTAGTGATAGGACCGCGATGCTTAAAGCGAGCAACAAATTTGCGATCTGAACCATAAGTTAGATACATGCCGTCATAGTTAAATTCAGATTTGATAAACTTTTCCATACTTTCCTCCATTGGATATATATACAGTATAAACTGATTCTAAGGGGATGTCAACCCCCTTATGCCATTTCCACATCAAAAAAGGAAAATTAATACAGAAACAACTATCATTCCAATAATAATCATAGGACATGCAATACTTGTGTTATTTCCTTCGATTGGTGGAAATTGTTCAAAGTCGTTCATACAACCCCCTTATGCCATTTCCACATCAATAAAGTATAATCCTTCTTCGTCAATTTCTTCATCGTCGAGATATAGATCGTCAGATAAGAAATTACGGCAGTTAACATAAGATCCTTCAAAGGTAATATTTGGGTTTCCACCACCAGGACCAATTGCAGTGAAATCAACCATTTTTAAGTTGTGTTTCTCAAGAAGTTCTAAGAATTCCCCAAGGTTGCAATCGTGTGCGATGTCAACGTTGATTTTAGCCATGATATAGTTTCCTTTTTATTTTGTATATTATCAATCTATACTGATTCTATATCAATGTACATAGTTAAAATGATTTATTCGTAAATTTCTGCGTATTTTTTTCTTACAGCTTTATAGTGCGCTAAGTACTCATATGTTGGTACTTTAAACACCTGGGGTTCATGGTCATCAACCGCTATTAGGATTACACCTTGTTTAATTGGAATACCAGTTTGTTCGTAAAAAGCAGCCGCATAGAATGAAGCCTGGATAAAATAATTTAAAATCCATTCTTCCTCTTTTGGCTTACGTGAAGTTTTAAAATCAACTACTGATAACTCACCGTCCCATTCTGCAATACAATCAACTTGCCCACCAGCTTTTAAACGATCGCTGTAGAGAAATTCTTCTTGGAAATAAACATTATCTAAGTGTTTATCCAAAAGTGGTTTAATCGTGTTAAACGTAAACAAATTGGAAGGAACATGTTTACCTTTCCAATCTTCGAGGTTATCAATGTAATCTTCACAGAGTTTATGAACTGCGGTACCGCGATTAGCAGCCTGGGTTGAGATACGATTAGCTTCTTCTTCGCCAACCCGTTCTCTCCATTTTTGAATACTATCACCTTTCATTACTCCCAAAATTGTAGTAATGGATGGGTAAGCGTTTCCTTCTGGTGTGAAATATTTTCGGCCACTCGTTGTTGTTTGACGAGTGATCTGCGGGAGTACGATCCCGTGGTCTACATGATTAAACATAATATAAATTTATCCGCCTATTAAAACTTTAGATGATCCTGATGTTATTGTGTGGTCAAATGAATGGTCCTTATTAAAGGTATCGCCAATTCTTCCTGCGTTTTCTCCTTCAAAAAATACTTTTGAAGAATATGTATCAAGTGCAGGTGTGTGATTTTGCGCAGCAGCAACGCAAGGCTCGCCATCTGGGTGGGCCGCCATTACATCGTCTTTAACTACTGGAAATCTATTCTCGTCAATTTTTACCTTTGTAATGGTAGCAGCACCCGTAGCCGACGTAGGTTTTGCAGCATCCCAATACCACTTAATTGCGGTTCCTTCGGAATCTTCTTCACACACGGTTCCTTTTTTACCGTCCGTTATAGTTACGACACTATTGCCGCCTGCGTATGCTGCTCCTGGCATTTTATGCTGCCTCCAATACATTTTCCTTTGCCATTATATATTCTTTTACCAAACCTGAGCGAACGATATCATCCACCGTAAAATTAACTACATCAAATGATGGTATTGCTCTTAAGACTTTGATAAAATTGCATAGGCCAGAAATATCTGCCCTATTTCTAGATTGTTGTAGATCGTCTTGCTTTGTATCACCACAGAAGATAATCTTTGACGACTCTCCCACTCGTGTGATAATACTATCAAGTTCATGGTACGTCATAGATTGACATTCGTCAACAATAATTATTGAATTATCAAATGTTAATCCGCGGACGAAGGAAGAACTCATAAACGTGAGCATTCCTTTTTGTTTAAGAACTTGATAGGCGTCTCCTCTGCTAAATAAATCGTTGACAATATCGGTATATGGTTGTTCAAATACCGCCTCTTTTTGAGTCTTTGATCCTGGCATGAATCCTTGCTCGCGTGTCTGAACTGCAGATCTAATTATGACGACCTTCTCATACTCTCCTTTCTGTAGTACATCATTGAGCGCCAAGTATGTAGCGCACATTGTTTTTCCTGTACCTGCTGTTCCGATGGCCGCGAGATTGTATCCTTCGTGATATGACTCAAAGAGATCTGATTGCGATGGAGTCAGTGGGTTGATCTTTCGCATTGAAAACTTTTGGTTTAAAATGCCAACCATATGGTCCATTTCTCTTTGTTGACGACGTTTTTCCTTACGGGATAGTCTACGCTGTTTTGCTGCCATGAAACCTCCTATGACTCCTAACGGAGTTAGAAGTCGTTGATTGTGTTTTTAACTGATCTCGAACCAGGGTGATGGTTCTTGACCTCTCTCAAAACATCACGAAATCCGTCATCGGGCTTTTTAATCCCAAGACGTACCGGGTCACCGATTCCCGGAGCTTTTTTAAAGGTTTGTTTTATGTGGGGGTTATCCAGTAAGTATGACTCTCGTTCAGACATACTTAGTATTTTCTCAAATTCTTCGTTTGTTTCAGTGTTTCTAAAACTATAAGTGGGCATTCAATCTCCGTACTAAAAAGGGGCTGCCACCATAGGAGCCCCATCATGTTTCATAATATATCTACCTATGTTAGTGATATTTATAATAAAAGTGCCTGTTAAACAACCAATTCATAAATTTCTTTCCAATTTTTTACATTGGTAACGAATGGATGTTCAAATCCTTGGTTGTGGTTATGCTCAATAAGCATTGAATTCAAACCAAGGTCAGCACCAACAACAGCGTTTTCGGGTTTATCTTCAACCCACAAACATCCGGTGTCAGCATATGGTTTCAAAGCTTCGTCTTTGTCACCGCCACATTCTAGGCAGATAACTTCCTCAAAGACTTTTTTACCAAAAATAGCTTCAAGGTTTTTCTTCCGAAGTTTACCAGCATAAATGTCGGTGGATAGAGATGTAATACAATGGAAAATATATCCGTGATCTTCGTGAAGTTTCTTAACGTACTTAACAGCATCACGGAAAGGTGTTAGCCAACCAATGGCAGCTGAACAGTTAAAGTATTCGCACATTTTTTTAGCTTCATCATGTGACATGTCGAAGGTTTTACCCATATCATATTCATCATATGTTTTTGGATGATGACCACGAGCTGCCATCCATTTGTAAAATGAATATTGCCAGTCCAAAAGGACGCCATCACAATCGACGAGTATAAGTTTTTCATTTAGTTTCATAATATATCCTTTATTTGATTCTATTATATACTAATATAGAATCAGAGGAATGTCAACCATCATCTTTCTCAAAACGGGAATATTTTTCATTTTGTTTCATTTTTCTCGTATCGCGACGTTTTTTCATTTTCTTTTCTTTATTACGAGAGTGTCTGTCTTCATTGTCTCCCCACTCGTCGTCTTGCCAACGATCTTCGCGATATTGCTTGAAACTTTTTGCCATCTTTCTACTCTTTGATTAGTCCAGGGAATGCTCTGTTTACTGTTTTCTTTTGTAAGCCTTTAAAGGGCTTTTGTTGAATGCTATAGTTTGCTAACATATCAGCATCATCATTATCTATATCTTGCAATAATTGGATAAAAAGCGCTTCACGTTTTGATTGATTCATATTATCATAGCCGCCGCCTTTAATAAAAATTTTCAAACGTCGAGCTTCAGTATAAAGCAGTTGCTTGGCCTGATCTTCAAATTCATTCTTTTTCCAAGGAGGGGCTGTATTAGGTAAAAGCCATTCAACCCTCTCTTTATCATATGTGGCTTGTAAAACCATTTTTAATGGCATAGAATCATTCTCTTTAAGCCATTCTACTTTTTCGTCGGCTGTATTAAACTCAGCACACTTTGCAATAATTTCACTAATTGATAGTTTCATTTAAAAGTCCTGTATATCGGTAATGAGATTTTTAAGTTTCTTTTGAACAAAGAAATTAAATAAATGCTCACGACCAATTCCTTTATCTGGTTCATATTCACTTAGAATTTTGTCTTGATAATTCTGAGGAATTTGTGTCAAGTCAATCAACATCTTATTACGATGGTAACGGCGAAGAGTTTCTTCATCCATAGCATCCGTTCCTGCAGAATACATTTCAAGACGCTTTTTAGTCATAGCTTTTTGGCGTTGCCCAACGGCCAAACAATTATCAGCCGACAGAATATTTGGAACGCCGTCTCCGGTGTCACCCTTTAGAACATGCTCAACTAAATATTGCTCAGGGTTGTCATTGCGAATCCAACGTTTACGAACTGGATCATATTGATCTACATTTGCATATTTATGTAATTGAATATAATCTTTGTCACCAGATAGCACCAAAAAGCGTTCGCCGCCAGTATTGAGTTCGGTGCCATGTTCTTTAATAATGGTGCCAATAATATCGTCGGCTTCACAATGTTCCATATGAATTACTTTGTATGGAAACACTTCCTTAAGTTCATCACGAATTGTATTCATAATGTTAAAGAGATTATTCCAGTTAATCTCTGATTCCTCGCGTGACTTTTTGCGATTAGCTTTATAATAAGGAAATGCTTCACGGCGCCAGGTATTTTTACCATCAGCACAGATCACAAGTTCACCGTAATCTTTATGAAACTTTTTACGATTTAGTCTAAGGGAGTTTAAGAACATATGACGAATTAGATTTTCGTCAATGTCTACATTGTGGTGGTTACCGATACTTGCAAATAGCGAAGCAAGGATAACCTGGTTGTAGTCTACTAGTATTGCCATAATTTATCTCGTGTTACAGTTTAATTTACAATTTCTATTCTAATCCATTTCTTCATCAATGTCAACCATTTTTTCTTCAAAAGATGCAATATTGTCTTGGATGTCTAAAGAATCTTTAGCAAATTCCTGTAAGGGATGATGTATCCCTTGAGATTGTAGGTGAAGAGACCTAATAGCCTCTAGAACTAATACCATGGATGGAAAGTAAGTTTCCATATCTTTACTGAAATCACAACCCGATCTAATAAGTTCACCTAAAACATTACGCCAAATAAACTCAGCAACCTCTTCACTGTAAAGTGATTTAAACTCTTTTAATTGAAATTCGAGTTCTTCTTTAGATTGCGGTGGCGCGTCTACTTTAACTTTTGGAAATTGGATTACATTATCAGTCATCTAAAATTTTTAAAAGTCTATTCCATGCGCCGGCATAGGCATCAATACCGTGACGGCCCAAGGATAAACGATCTCCTGTTGTCATGCCTTTAATAAAGTTTGGATCTGCTACTTGCGTATCTAAAATTTGTCTTGTAAGATTATAGGCTAATTGCGCGTGTTCTTGCAGATTTTCTGTATAGTCATACATTACGGTAGCATTTGCGCTTGTTTCTGAAAGAGCTCCAAAGTTTGGATGGATACATAGTACGCCAGAACGAATTGCTTCAATCATTGCAATACAAGATGTTTCTTTCCAAATGCTTGGGAACAAGAAAATATGAGCTTTATCTAGGGCATCCATAATATCTGCGTTTGGCTTTACACCATGATAAGTCATTTTTGGATGCGATCTTGCTACATTAAATAGTCCTTCATAAGGAGCGTCTCGTTGTTCCCATCCATAAATTCCAAATGAAGAATAAATGTCTAAATGGATGTTATTATAATTTTCTGTTAATTTATCAAAAATTGGAATAAGTAATTCCAAACCGCGATGTGGTGTGGTGTGATAAATGAAGCGAATTGTGTCGTACTCTTTTTTAGGCAATTGATAAGGTTTTTCAATTGCATTAGGAATTACGGTACACTTAGAATATGGCATTCCAAAATGCATAATATATTGGTCTCTCTGCCACGCTGACACAAATACAAAATGGTCAAATTTGAGCCATCCGCTATTTGCTAAAATTTGATTTTCTGGATCTTCTGCTAAGTCGTGCGCGTAAAGAATATTTTTTACATCATTAGGAATTTCTCTAGGACGAGAAAAATGGATCGCGAAATTTTGCAATGGGCGTGAGGCTACATTTTCAAGTAGCCTTGTTCTCATTTGTTCTGTTCCGCCTTGAGATTTTCCTGACACTTCACTTTCAACAACTTGACCTTTATAGATCATACTCATAATATATCTCCTAGCCTAATAGCCTTTCATATCCATATAAACTATCATATTTAAAATCTCTAAACTTTCCGTTTTCAAGATCATAAACACTGAGTGTATCTGGGGTTGAATCTTTCAACCTATGCACTCCCATTTTTTCTTCTGGGATGATGCTCGTGTCTCTTGTAGCATGAATGAAGCGTGCTGTCCCATCCTTTTTGTGAAGAGTTAAAATCCATTTACCCTCAGTAAGAATGTTTAGCATATCGTTTCTTTTCCAAGGTCTTTTAATTACTGCCATTTTTATTTTCCTATTTTAATACAAAAGCTCGTTTTTGAATATCCTTATAAGAACCACCACGCAAATCGCTCATACGTACTTTAATAAAAGGCTTATTTGTTTCATTCTTATTAGGGTTTTCAATAGTAAGCTTTGGATTACTACCTTTCATGTACGCCTTTTGTTTATTTAACAGTTTCTGTGCAGGTGTAATACCAACACCTGATGTTTTCATAGAAGAACGCCGTTCGCCACCCGACACGGCTCCACTAGATTTACCACCTTTTTTCTTACCCATAATATTATTCCTTATTCCAAATTAATTAATTCTAGATCCCTTAAAGATTTATAACATAATGTTGTCAGTTCTTCAGTTGGATCGAGTCTTATATAAGATATTAACCTATCTATATATTGTAATTCTTTATCATGATTAGATGCCACGCTCATTGATTCAAAAAATGTTTCAATATCATATGGATTTTCTAAGAACAGCTTGGGTTTAGTATTTTTTTCTTTATTATTATGCTTCTGCTCTGACATTTCCCTCTTTCGAATAGATTTTTTCTAAAATATCATAAAAATCCTCGATCGTTCCATTATTGTGGATCCTATAAGTTCTTACATTAAACTTTTTAGGTAAAATGTATTTTGATTGAATTTCTGTTTTGTGATTATTTACATATTCAGAAACAATGTTTCCGTCGAAATATCGTCTTGAGTCGGAGGAGTAATCGCAACCTTCTCGTGTTAATTGAACGAGGATAAAGTTTTCAGATCCAACTTTATTTATAACGGGTACGAGTTCGTCAATAAAGCCGCCGTCTGAGATGGCATAATCTACACCATCTTTAATCTCATTAGCAACCTGCATACCAAAATAGTCCAAACCCTTTTTAGGCTTAATAACTTTTTCTGATACGTAAATCATAGCCTCACGTCTAGACATGTGACCGAGAAGTGCAGAGGGAATTTCTTTTACAGCTCGGTCTTTATAACCCTCCATAAACCAATTATAGTTTACGTCAAAATATCTACAAGTTTCTTTGTATAACTGATATTTGAACGACAGATGCTTGAAGCCTTTGTCTTTATAATAGTCTGCCGCGGCATCTTTACCAGAGCCGGGAGGTCCATTAAAAAGTATAATCATTAAAACTGATCCTCGACTATTTTAAGAATTTCTTTGGAAAATGCATTTTTCCATTCTTGAGGCGTGATACCTGACAGAATAAACTCACGATCTTCATCAGTAAGGTAAGGCATAAGTTCTTGAATGCTGCCATAGCCAGCTTCAAATTCAGCATAGTCTTTAGGATTTACAGGAATATCCTTTGAGCGTTCTACTCCACTAAAAGCACTTTTTCGTTTAATAATCATGAACATCTCCATCAATTGATTCTATTCTAATATAATACATCAAGTGTCATTTGTACATAGTTATTTGAGATGTTTGCTGTGTATTTTGCAGCCAATAAATTCATTATAATATTCGTCTTTTAAAAGCACCTCTCTGTCAAACTGCTCTTTTGCTTCTAGGTAACTCATCATTCCTTTAGAGTTACACAAATGCAATATTTCTCTTTTAAAATTATCACGCCCATTGGACTCGACTAAAGATTTCACTTCTTCTGACGAACCAAAGTAATCCTGCCAATCAGACTCAGATATTTTGGTTCGTTTACGTGTCTTACCTTTTAAGGGTTTCAATCGTCTTTTAGATAGGAAATTCTTTTTTCCAACATACTTTTTTCCGTTGGATAGATCTGTAATTAAATATACAAATCCAATATGTTCACCAATCATTTCACTGGTGAACTCTTTATCATTATAAAACCACATAATAACTCCATGCTAATAGAGTTATTTATTTACCGTGTTCAAGGTCCTCAATACGACGAGTTAGATCACGAATTGTTTCCAAAATATCAATCCCATCTGGATCATCTCTATCGCTGATAATAACACGACCTTCTTCAATGAGCTTAACATTTGCGCCATTGAGACCAGGTAAATTCTTTTCTTCAGTCATTACTAATTTCCTCTTCGTCCGTTTTAATATACATTATAAGTTGCGTATCATCATTTTTAAGATCAAACTCAATGTCCTTGACATTATGACTTAAATAAATGCGCTGTCCGTTTTTATATATAACGAGACTCTTAATTAGTTCCCAATCCATTTACCACTCCGGAGCTGAATAATCTTTATGTAATTTATATGCCGCTATTCCATCCAATCCGTAAGTTGGACAAACGTGAATATACTCAGGCAAACCTAAATCATCTTTATCACCGGCTTCACCACAAATAAAATATGCACCAGTTTTTTCAGGTGAACTATGTTTCCAAATTTTTAAGAGCTTTTGGTAAAGCTGATATTCATTATCACTAATTTCAACCATCATTTTCTTCCCAATATCTACAATAAAAGTGTTTGCCGTATAGGTCAATCTCGTGCTGAGGATAACCTTCGCTCAACAGCCAAGGAAGGATACTTTCATCTTCACCAACTTCTTCTGGAATAGGCTTAGGAAAGCCGTATTTCCAACCAGAAGGTGGATCACACATCATTACTTTAGCCATTAGTTCCTCCGCATTTGTGCTGCATCAACCATAGCCTTCTTATTATCTTTACGAACAGGCATAAGGTTAGATTTGTGAGTTGTAACAATACCAGCAATTTCATTACCGGTATAAGACATTGATTCTTTCGCAGTACCATTACCGGCAATACGATCAGACGTCATACGAGGACCGGTTTTATAGTCAGGCATTTCATAACGATAATCTTGTTTTTTACCAGTAACACCCATACGTTTTAGAAACTCTTCATGGTCAGCCTGAGCTTGTTTCCAACCTGGCCGCCGCTTGACTTTTGATTTACCGTGTATTTGAACACCACGAATCATATGCATACTCATAATTAAGCCTCCTTATAGTATTCATCAAATACACCATACAAACGCAGTTTAACGTTTTTAATATGGCTACATGCTTTACGAGGATTCCTTTTACAGGTACAAGAGAAGCCTTCTGGATGCATGGTAACTACACCCTTAGAGTAAGTCCACTCTGTACCAATTAAAAAGTGTTTAGACGTGTCGATTAGACTTGCAGGAAATATTTTCATAATATAAATCTATACTGATTCTACAGTATTGTCAACAACCTATTTCTATTGTTTGAAGCCTTGATAATTACGATCAATTGTAACTGTTTCAATTTCAAATGGCTTGTCGAGTTTAGCATTTAAATCTTCAATCATTTTAAGAAGATTTTCAATCTTGCTTTCAAGGCTACCAAGACGATCTGCGTGTTTATGCAAACGCATTTCTAAATCTCTTGTGTCAGTCATATTGCGCCATCTCCATAATTTCGAGTGTTTTGAATTTCTTCAGCCAATTGGTTATATCCACCAACATATTTACTATGCCAAAATATTTGCGGAATTTGTTTAACTTCATGACCAAGGCGTTCTTCTAACTCTTCACGAGCACCTTCGTCACGTTGTATATCTTTATAGGTATAAGCCAGGCTGTAACGTTCGGCCAGCTTTTTAGCACGTAAACAAAACCCACAGGTCTGTGTACCATAAATTTCTATCATTATTGTATCCTTTGCATACTTTCAAAAACTGTTTTCACGGTTTCTGGAGTTCCAAAATCAACCCGCCAAATAATATTATAAGAACCTTTTCGACGAGTCTCAAATGATCTACTAAACCATCCACTGATTTTATTTTCTTTAATCATATATTCGTCTGTTACTGGAACCCAATCTGGATCCAGACAGTCAATAATATTATTTAGTTGTTTTTCACTATAATCTTCTAACAATTTATGAGGCCTCCACCAACTCTCTTTGCATTTCAATAATTTGAGCCATTTCAATGCGCTCAGCGTTTTCCTCTTGTATTTCAGCTACAGACAGAACTTCTTCTTTTAGGCGCTGGAGATCATATCCGAATGTGTCAGCACGACGAAGGAGATTACGAAGCTGTTTAGCGAATTCATATTGTTCAATCATTATTAAGCCTCCACAGTTACATGAACATCACGACGGCTATCGCCATCAACAATAAAGCCAGGTGAGCAAGGGCAAGAACAGCCGGCGTACTGGCTCCAACGAACCTTGGTGTCAGCAGGCAGACCCATTGCCTCTAGTACACCAGGAATAACTTCTTTTTTGTAAACGGTGTGCTCACGACGCTTGCGGTTCATAAGGTTCTCCATGATGGACTCACCTTGTGGCCAAACATAGATGCGAGTTTGCTTAGAGTAATCTCTCCAGCTGGCAACTGTTTCGCGGTTATTGATTTCAATGTTAGAAGTTTTGATAGTCATGTTAGTTTCCTTTTTTACCTTATAGAATCAGTATAAACTATTTGGGATGTAATGTACACCCCTTAAGCTGCCATTTTTGGATTAAAACTAAAAAGTGTAAACCCATTAGGAGCAACTACAATGCAGTTACCTTCTTCATCTACAATTACGTCACCAACTGAGATTGAGTGCATACGCTCCAAACGTTCAATTTGATCTTCAGGACCAATATTACCAACTTGGAAAACTTCTTTTGGAGAGGAAGCCTCGATGTTTGCTACGTGAGTATAGTAACCCTTTTCAATGAAAGCATCGTAGGCCAAGCCACCAATTTTGTGGCCAGCAAAATCAAATTCCATATCAATTTTTGCTTTTTTCTTAGGAACTGAGTTGAAATCTTGAGTTGTGTTGATAAGATCAACTTCAGCATCTGTAAGGCGGATTTGATAAATTGCGTATTTCATGTTTATTCCTCCATTTGTTGATTCTAATCTATACTGATTCTATACAAATGTACATAGTAAAAATGAATTATTTACGCAGTTCTTCCAAACCTCCTTTTACTCTTTCTGGGTAATCTCCCAAATAACTGCCCGCGGCTAAATCTACAGTTGTGATAAGATGTTTATGAAAATGCTCTATTTCTTCCCAAACATCAAGCATTCTTTTTGCTAAATTATCAAAATAAGCATCAGACAAAATAGGATCATCTTCTTTATAGTAAGCATAAGCTGCCATTAAATACCAAGGCACCATCATATTTTTATTACTAGAAATAATTTCTTCAGCTTTATCGTCCAATATCAAGGAAATACGCTCCGTCTGTTTGTTCAAAGGATTCTCTAAATTCTTGTACCATTAAAGGAGTCATTTGTATTACATGAAAACGGTTTTCTTGTTCAACCCATTGTCTAATATAAGCTATATCATCATATATGTATACCTCAACATCTTCTAGCTTACCAGTATCATCTAAAAAATGTAAAGCGGTTTCGTCCCAATCCATCTCTATTGTAAACATCTAATAATTCTCTCATTTATCATTATATACTCCACATGTAATCTTACATTGTCTATGCGGATTACTTAACCAGGACTTTGGTAGTGTTTTTGTAAACCACTCATGCGTTAAAATTTCTTCAATGTTTTTATTGTTAATATTAAGATCATCCATATTATCGATATACGCATCAAGTAAAGGATGGTCATCCATTTTTAATATTGCCCGTTCTCGACCAGTGAGTTTTGTTTCAATATCTTCACGTGTAACATGCCGTTTAAATGCAGGATTAGCCAAATAACAACAAGGCCAAACTTGACCGTCGGGATTAACTAAAAACTTATTTTTTTCTGCCCATTCGCATACAATTTTAACCATGGTTATTTAATCTATTCCTATTTTTACCGGCCTCTTTCCACCATTTATGATCTCGCAAACGGGCAATCGTTTCAGGATTGACACCCTCGTGGTTTTTATTAACAGCTTCTTCTAATGTTTGTTTATTTCCTTGCTCATCTAAAAACTCAAATACCGGGCCGTCAAAAAATCTATTTGAATATTGAACTATAACGTTGCGCATGCCTAATTTATTAAGACACATATCTGTGATTTCTTCAACATAATCTTCATTATGTTTAAAGACAATAATATGACCTTCAGCTTCACCACCCGCACTAGTAAATTCCCTAGCGTTCTCGCATAGCTTATTAAAGTCTACATTGCGTCTATATTTTGAGTGCATTTCTTGGTTGATTCCTTCAACATCAAAAATCACTCTAATTCTATCTTCGTAGCCCAATACTCCTAATGTAAACCACCAATTTTTATCTCTCACACCTCCATTGGTATTAATCTGAATCTTACAATCACTATTATGAATAATATAACTGCATATTTCGTAGATATCTTTTACCATAATAGGGTCGCCCCAAGTGCCACAGATTTCAAACTGCTCAATTATTTTCATACTACTGGGAGGATATGCTTTTTTAAACTGTTCTAGATTCCACTGAACTAGCGGCAACCATTTGGCTTTACCTAAACCATTAGGATCATTTCTATGACATTGAGGGCATCTTGCATTACAATATGTTGTAAGATCTAACCAAGCAGTCAAACCATTAAGTTCGTATAATGGTTTAATCTGACTATCAATAGTTTCTTTAGCAAGCATCTAGCAACCTATATTGTCTACGCTGAGAGGATCTTCGTCATTTTCCATATAGCCTACTGTTTCGCGAATAATATCATTGTGATTAAATTCAGCCCAGTAAAGCTCATATGCAATACCAGATTGTACGCATTCAAATTGATGGTAAACACCCGGCTTGACTTTCATATATTGCCCAGGACCAAGTATTGTTTCATCTACTAAATTATAATCATTTTGCCAAACACGAATTTTCATAATCCCTTCTTCAACAAAGAAACCATTCCATTTATATTCATGTTTGTGTTTTGAACAGACGCCACCTTCTTGCATCTCAATGCGATGGAATTCTAAAACTCCATTGGCTTCAATCTCTTCGGTAGTTCCCCACACCTTACCTGCAATCATTTATTCATCTCCACCATTAAATAATCCAATCCATATTCATGATATCAGGCATTTCTTCTACTACCTCTGCTTTGCCTTGAGACTTTTCACAAAGGTTAGTAAGTACACCGACATTATGAACTGAAGAAACACCATAGCCTTTTTTATGACACTGGTAAACAGATCCTGTGGAGCCTGAGAAGTAATAATAGTTATCATCTTCAGTAACAGAAGTGATACCAGAATTAAGTCTCCAGCTATCACCATCTAGATATCCACCACCCCAAGAACCGAACACCCGATAATGAGGATCGGTTCCGCTGATCTTTACGAGTTCCCATTGGTCTGGTGTGTATTGTCTCATTTATTCATCTCCACCATTAAAACACCTGCAAACACTAAAAAAATTACAATCCATAGGATACTAATTACTTCGGTCATTTTAAAATCCCTTTATGGTTTTATTAATCCAATAAATCTGTCTTACCGTCTCAGCAAAATCATCTAAATGCAACATGTTAGGCCCATCAGATGGAGCGTCATCTGGGTTTGTATGCACTTCTAGAAAAAAGTTTTCAACGCCCACAGCAGCACCGGCACGGGCAAGACCAGGGACATAAGCCCTATTGCCACCGCTAGAGTGACCTTGTCCTCCAGGTTCCTGGACTGCGTGTGTGCAGTCAAGTACCAAAGGTGCGCTAAAATTATCAAGCATATACTGGATACCAGCATAATCAACAACAAGTGTATTGTAACCAAAACACGTACCTCTCTCTGTAATCCATACTTCTTTTGCGTCTGCACATTTACTTAGGACGCCTCTAACATCCCAAGGTGCTAGAAATTGTCCCTTTTTAATATTTACAATTTTATCAGTTTCGCAGGCTTTTTTGATAAGATCTGTTTGGCGGCATAGGAATGCAGGTATTTGAATTACATCAACACCTTCCTCATGATAATACATAATGTCATCTACTTGCCAAGGATCGTGCACGTCAGTTAACATAAGACAGCCAACATCGTCTTTAATACGATGAAAATCATTAAGAGTTTTATCCATACCAACACCACGAAATCCATTGACGTGAGTACGATTTGCTTTATCATAACTTGCTTTAAAAATATATTCAATTTCGTATAAATCACAAACGCGTTTACATTCTTTAGCAATAATTAGTGATTGTTCAAACGACTCGTGTTGGCAAGGGCCAGCAATAATTCTCATGCGATTTCCTTTAAGAGTTCCCAGGTATGTTGCCAATCTCTAACATGATGGTTAATTCCTCTCGTGTTAACTTCGGCTAAAGGATAATCGTTTCCGCCCTCTTCCATTTTGTCACCAAAGAACATAATATCATCATAAGGTCTGAACTCTTTAATAATTTGAGATTTATCACAACCAATTGGATAAATGTCTAATCCTGTTTCGCCACCGACTTTTGCAGTAAGCCCCATAGACTCAGAACCAAAAACATAATTAAATTGTCTTGCAATATCTTCACGTTCTTTATTTACCTTATCATAGTGAACATATGCGTTGCGTTCTTGTTGATTAGCATTTCGACCAACAATACTGAAGTTTACACAACCAGGACGTTCCTCAATATGATTTCCTGTTCTCAGTGAGAATGGACTATTAATAAGAGTTGTTTCTAACCATTTACGAGCTTCGTCTGGTAATTTCCACTCGTTACTATGGATATTTTTACCTTCCATCCAAACGTCATTGCCGCTACAATTATAAACTCTTTTTACAGTTTCGCAAATCTCTTGGCCGAGTTGCTCAACAGTTTTTGGATAATCACTACCCGTCACCAAGAAAACAGGTTCCTCTTGACAAAACTTATAAAACCATTTTCCAAACTCTGGATCTATTTTGCCGCGACTTGGAGTCAGAGTACCATCTACGTCAAAAACAAATCTAAACACTTATTCTACCTTTGTTCGAGTTGAAGGATGAGCACCAAAATCTCGTTCATAAACCGTGCTACCAACACGTTCATAAATTTTCTTTTTACCACTTTTAGCAAGTTCGCTAAAGCGATCTGCAATCATACGCATTTGCGGACCTGATAAATTGCTTGTTCCAAATTGCTCTGCCGTACGAGCAATCTCGTGCAATTTAATTACAATTTCGTCATCTGTCATTGGTTCCATAGGGTCTTTCCTGTTAACTGCTTCATAACTTGGGTAGCCTTTTTCATATACAGGTTCTCTCATTTCTTTTCCCTCTCTGCAACTCTTTTTCTTAAATCACTGGATGAGAAGCGGTGATCGCGTTTGTTGAAATATAGCTGGATACCCCGCTTCTTGCAAATATCCTTGCCCGTAAAATCCTTTTCTTTATATTCGTCTCCAAGGACCCTAACGTCAATATGATACATTGCTAGTATATCACATAAATCATCTTCTGTCAAATAAGGAATGATCTCATCGACATATGAAACTGCTTTTAACTGAGTATAGCGCTCAACAACCGTCTGGATTGGAGCATTCTTTTCTTTACGATCTAGAGCTGGATTAATTTGCAATCCACAAATTAGATAATCACATTGTTCTTTTGCTTCGCGCAACATTTGAATATGCCCAGCATGCAATAAATCAAAAGCGCTGCAAGTAAATCCTACTTTCATTTTGAAAAATCCCTATCTAAATCTATAAGCCCGTATTCAATATCACGAGCTAATGCCTTTATATCGTCTACCATATACTGGCATCTTTCTTTGTCGTACCAACCTTGGACGCGATAACGTTCACGGTGGAGTTCAATACATTTGTCATGCATAACTTTAATTTTACTATATAGTTCTTCTACGCTATGTGACATCATTTCTTTCCCATTTGTGAATATATTCGAGCTTTTGCTCTTTTGGCCACTTCGCCAAATAATCATTATCACGATCAAACAATTGTAGTACACGTTCTTCGTCAAGAATAAATGTATCAACAATTTGCTCGCCAAGCCAATCTTGACTAAACTCTTTTACTTCTTCCGCTACAACAGACTCTTGTGCCCATTCAATTTGCGTCTTAGGACTATTTGTAATATCAATGTCTGTATTCATTTCTTGCAATTTACTCACTGGAACACAATAACGAATACGGTGTGTTGACGTCGTTGTTACTACTACATATCGTTCGTCTGACATTTATTTCTCCCTATAGAAAATATGTGCACCAATTTGTGTAATTCTATCCAAGCTCGGAGCCCAGTATGGATCTACATATGTTGCATGGTAATGAGTTGCTCCTTCAGTAATCCCACGATACATTTGGAACAAATACATATCACGGGCAAATTTACGTGAGCGTTCCCAAGCATTTTCGTCTTTAGGTGTATCTGACTTGCCGTCACAGTACCAACTAAACTGACAAGAACGATTACCTTTTTTATAGCCTTGGTGAACCACTTCACAAATAGTATTAGGATATCTAGAACTTTCAACTCGATTTAACACAACGTCAGAAACAGCATGTGCATCTGCTAAGCTCATTGCGCGGGTTTCATGATAGACGTTTAGTGCTAAACATTCCAGCTCGTTTACGTGAAACTCTTTTTGTCCTAGATACATTCCTGCCGATGATGCACTAGCAACTACAATTAACCCCGCTGAAACAACGGTTAATAGTTTTTTCATTATATTTCGCCTCATATCTTTCATGATTCTACTCTAACATATTTTAAGGCTACTGTCAACCATTATTTTTGATTTGCGTTAAAACATTTTTAAGGCGCCAAACGATGCCACTTTTCAGAGCGTCTTCAGACCAGTAGCTTTCATCTGATGTTAAATCATCTAGTGCACTTAAAAGCATAGAGCGATCATTTCTTAAAATTTCAATCTCTCTACGTTGATCGATATTTTCTTTATGGTAACTTTGCACCTCAGTTTGAAGGTGCCTTATTCCCATTCCATTATTATTTCTTTTAGCCATACTTTTTTAAAAATTGATAATCACTTTTATAATAATTTTTAACCAATTCATATTGATCTTTGGTTAAATCGTCTTCAGTAATTTCTTTTTTAGTTACATTGAACTTACCGTTAATACCAAAGAATTGATTAATTTGGTAACGTCGTAGTACTTTAAATTCATTAAAGTTTTTAGTATCAACAAAGGTTGACTGGGGATGGAAATGATGAACTTGGTGTTGTGACTCGATTAGGTGTAAATTTTCAAAGAATATTTTAATCCTGTCTGCCTTTGAGCAGTTTTCTATACTAACCCCAGCTGTTTGAAAAATATCTCCGCCATAGTGATAATATCTTTGGCCTGGCGTTAAATAAGCATTAATGCAAGAAATAAATCTTATAATAGGATCGCTAATTATAACGATTGGCTTTTTTCCATACCACTCTTTATACTCGGGTGTGTCGCGAAAAACTTGTTTGCGTTTTGGAAATGATTCTTTTACAGTAACAGAACAGCTGCGTGGAATTTCAAACCAAACTTCTTGGCCATTTAAATCATACATTAGTGGCCATTTAAGTGAGTTACACCAAAAACATTCACATTTATTAAACATTATTTAAACCAGCCGAGCTTTTCTCCTGCGTCAATACGACGTTGTGCTTCTTCTTTTGAACCTGGGAATCTCCATGCCCATATAACAATCAAAGCAAATAGAATGAATAAGTATAATGTTGCTTTTGGATTGCCTGTTCCAAACCACATAAAGGCTAGCGATGTTGACATAACAGCCATCATAATATACTTACCTTTTTGTGGATATACCTTATACGTTTGCCATTCAGTAATAAAAGGGCCAAACAATTTGTGGTTCATAATCCAATTATGAAACTTTTCACTTGACTTAGCAAAGCAGAATGCTGCGCCAAGGATTGGAGTACTCCAAGGAATACCTGGAAGAATTACTCCTAGATATGCAATACCCAAGCATAAAATCCCTAATGTAAACCAAAATGCTTTTTTCAATTTAGTCATCTTACTTTCTCTCTTCCATAATGTTTTGCCGAAAAACGCGGCTTCAAGTTGATTCATGTAATATCTCTTTCAGTGCTGTTACCAACTCAACCATCATCACATCTGTGTGGAAAGGAGTTGGCGCAATTCTTAATCTCTCAGTTCCAACATCGACAGTAGGTGAATTAATCGGCTGGATATAAATTCCAAATTCTGTGAGTAAGCGATCACTAGCTGCTTTACACTTAAATGCGTCTCCAACCATTACGGGGACTATGTGTGTACAAGCGTTTGGGTGAACTGGAATATTAGCTTCTGCTAATAGCTGTTTTAATTTGGTCGCACGTTCTTGATGTCGTTCACGGGCGGAAGTATGGTCACGGAGATATTTGATTGAGGCGAGCGCTCCGGCGCAGACTGCGGGCGAGATACTTGTTGTAAAGATGAACCCAGCAGCCACGGACCGAATACTATCAACAATGATACTATTACCAGCAATATAACCGCCTTGGACGCCAAAGGCTTTTCCCAATGTTCCATTAATGATATCTACCCTGTCTGATACACCTAGCTTTTCGCAATAACCAGCACCAGTTTCTCCATAAAGACCAACAGCATGAACTTCATCAATATATGTGATTGCGTTATATTTATCAGCTAGATCAAGTATCTCTTCAATTTTTCCTACATCACCATCCATAGAATAAACTGACTCAAAAACAATACAAGGAACTTGCTGATTTTCAACAGCCATAACTAAAGCTTCTTCGAGATCCTCCATATCATTATGACGAAACAGAATTTTATCAGCACGACTATGTTTAATTCCCATAATAAGAGAATTATGATTTTTAGTATCCGAAATAAAACAAATATTTGGAATAATACGACTCAGCGCGATAAGTGTCCATTCATTAGCAACGTATGCACTAGTGAATAATAAAGCATCTTGTTTTTTATGAAGGATTGCAAGCTCGCGTTCTAGTGTTACATGATAATGGGATGTGCCTCCGATGTTGCGAGTGCCACCAGATCCCGCGCCAGTTTGGTCTAATGCGGTATGCATTGAGTCAATAACATGTTGGTTTTGACCCATACCAAGATAATCATTAGAACACCAGTTTACAATATTTTTAGGTGCATATTTACCATACCAGATCGAGCGAGGAAAATGGCCGCGCTCTCTCAAAATATCATTAAAGACTCGATATCTGCCATCGTCTTTATAATCTTTTAATACTTTTTCAAAATAATATAAATGCTTCATATCACGCTTCGCAGGCTGCACACCCTTCTGCCATAACACGCTTACGAGTCAAAGATTGCGCCGCAGACATTGAATAGCTGTAATACAAACTTTTTATACCCATTTCCCACGCATATAGATAAAGCTGGTTAATTTCTTTAACTGACATGTCAGGATCTAACATAAGGTTTAAACTCTGAGATTGATCGATATATTGCTGACGAATAGCAGCTTGATCAATAATTCTTTCAGGGTTAATTTCAGAGAATGTTTTAAATACTGCTCTTTCATCCTCAGTTAAAATATCAAGATGTTGTACTGAGCCATCAGCATTACGTATTGACTCCCATACTTCGTCTTTATCCTCACCTTTTTCTTTTAGCAGTTTTTCAAGGTATGGATTTTTAATTGTTACTTTCATTTTGGCAAGGTCTTTAACATAACAGTTAGAGAACTCTGGCTCAATAGATTGTGATACTTGGCCAAGAATAAAGCTTGACGATTTGGTTGGAGCAATAGCCATTGTTGTAGTATTGCGCATTCCGTAACCTTCAAGTACTGCTGGTTCGCCAAACTTTTTAGCCAATTCACGAGATGCAGCGTGTGATCTTTCACGCAAAGTTTGTGCAATTTCATGGTTCAGTTGAGCAGCTTCACTTGACTCAAATGCAATCATTTTGGACTGTAGATATGAGTGCCAACCAAGAATACCAGCACCAAGTGCGCGGTGGTTCATAGCAAAATCACGAGCACGTTTCATATAAATCTGACCTTCTGTTTTACGAATAAACTCTTCACAAACAGTATCAAGGAATTTAGTCATAGTCTCAATAGCATCAGTTTCTTTAATCTCATCCCAATGCAGCACATTAATTGATGATAGAACACAAGTGAATGTTTCTTCATGGGATGATGGTAGTGCAATCTCAGCACACATATTAGATGCATGAACTCGCATATCTTTGTCTTTATAGACTTGAGGGCGACCATTGTTAACATTATCAGAGAATAGGATATATGGAAAACCAACCTCAGAACGACGTTGTAGTACCTTTGCCCATAATGCACGCTTTTGACTATCCCCAGCTTTCATATCTTCAATGAACTGGTCAGATACTGTAATGCCAGTTGTTAGTCCTTGGATAGGATTGCCTTCTGTAGCAATATCCAAAAACTCGTCAGCATCTGGATGTTCAATATTTTGATAGGCTGCAAAGAAACCACGGCGGACGGAACCTTGTGACACAACAGATGCAAGAGTATCAAATAACTGCATAAAGTGAACTGAACCCGATGACTCGCCTGCGTCTTGAATAGGAGCGCCGCGCCCACGAATTGCGCCAAAATATCCCGATGTACCACCACCATTTTTCATTAGCATGCCATTCTCGGCGTGGCTAAACATAATAGCTTGCATACTGTCGTCAATATATGAACCAAAACAAGATACAGGCAAACCACGTTTCTTGCCGTAGTTTGCCCATACCGGAGAAGCTAGAGAATAAAATCCTCTTGCCATATAATCTACAAACTTGTCTGCAAAGCCTTCCTCATGAAGATATTCTTCTGCTTTTTCTGCGATATCGCGAATGCGCTGCTCAGGAGTCTCGCCTTCAGCCAAATAACCGCGAGACAAAAAAGTGCGCGAATCTTCGTTTAACCAATAATATTTTTCCATTTCTTTTCCTTAAAATAAATCGTCTTCGGTGAATGCTTTTGTCTTTTTAGAATATGCAGTTGAGCGTTTAACAAAGAAGTCAATATTCTTTGTGCTCAAAATTTCTTCAATAAACCAATCAGTTGTTTTCACAACATTTCGGTCTACCTCATATAAAGGCTTCATATCAATAGCCTGTAAAGACTGGTTGAAACGATGTTTAAGGAATTCTTTTACTGTTGCTTTTGGGAGGAAATCTAAATCAGAGTCTCCGTAAATCCAATCAACAATTGCGGACTCTGCTTTAAATGCTTCACGGCATAGTCTATTCACTTCATTAATACTATCTTTATCAAACCAATCAGGGTTTTCTTCTTTAATAATATTCACTAATTCAAATCCAAAACGGGCGTGAATATCTTCTTCTTTTGACGTAGCTTCAACAGCGTTTGAGATACCTTTTAATAGGTTCTTGTGCTTATTAAAGGACATCATAATTAGGAACTGTGAGAACAAAGATACGTTCTCAACAAACATAGAGAAAAGAATAATTTTATGGAAATAGTCTTTATCATCTACTGGCTGAGCAATTGACTGTTCAAGGTAAGCAATTCGCTTTTTCATTGCAGGAACTTCAACTACTTTTTCAAACTCATTATTGAGTCCCATAATCTCAATAAGGTTAGAATAAGCATCTGCATGACGAACTTCAGACTCGCCAAAGGTTACACCAACTGCTTGCACTTCTGGCTTTGGAAACTTGTCACCAATTTTAGCCCAGAATGTTTTTACCGCTACCTCAATTTGAGAAATAGCCAACATTGCTTTTTTCACAATATCAACTTCATCAGGCGTCATACGAACTTTCATATCTTGAATATCAGCTGAATAATTAAACTCCGTATGTACCCAATATGAGTGACGAATAGCATCGGTAAATTCTACCAATTGTGGATACTCATATGGCTTAAGATTTGTACGTTTACGGAAAATATTTGGCTGATTATTATAACGAAATAGGATATAGTCGCGTGCTAAGTCGTGTAGTCCCATGTCCATGATTACGTTCTCCACTGTTCTATGTACTGTATCTACATCAACAATGGCATCCTCTGAATCAGTATTTAGTATTTCAGTTGCCTCCAAAGCAACTTCGCCCGGAAGTAATTTACTTCTCATCCCAATAGATCTCATAGCTTTTGCAACTGCGCTGCTAATCTTATTTTCATCAAAGGGTTCAGTTTGTCCATTACGTTTAGTCACGTAATGTACTGTTTTTAAAATTTCCGGGGGAGTTGATTGGAGCATCATGGGACCTCTCTCTAGAGTGAAAGTTTTTGGGCCACCCAAATGGCAGCCTTTATTGTTATTATGTATGGATTATTGAAATTATTTATTTGCATCTTAGGATTTTAAAAATTAAAAACAAAATTTATTTAGTTATAACGTTAGATACGCCAGGATATATCTGAGCAATGGCATCAGCAATCGCAACCGCTAGTTCCATGTGCTCAAGTTGAGTACCATTAGCAGAACGTAACTCAATATAATGAATCCAGCTACGAATAGTACCATTGACATAAAGTCGGGAGACAGTATTACCTTCCGGTAGTACTGCTCGAGCCTGTTCTTTAGCGATACCGTTTTCGATGGCCCAGTTATAGGCTTGTTTTGCTGCATTAATAACTCCTTGCTGATAACCTTCCCATTGTTGTTGAAGTTCTTTATCATCGACACTAATACTGTTCTGACGATTTTTTGGATCTTGCATCCGAGCGTCACGAATTACAAAATTGTCATCAAGATCACGGATGTCAGCATACCGCTGAGAAAACTCTTGGAACGAGAAGGAGCGGTGTCGGAGGAGCTGTCGGGCAATATCTCTTGTGGTGTCGACTTCGAGGCAGGCGCTTGCCATTTCGAATGGGCTCCAGTGTTTGTGCTTGATGAGATAGTCAAGTAACTTTGCCGTTGTCTTGGTGTTAGCTTGGTTTGATGGATTGGAGACACGGGCGCAATACGCGATGAGGTCCTGGATGTTATCCAATCCCGAGTAAGCAAGTTCTCCTGCGTGGATCCGACCCACGGGTTGGGAATATGAGATGAGACGTGCATGCAATGTATTTTTCTCCTTAAACTTTTCGCCACTCGGCAAATTTCAATTCAGCTTGTAAGCCTTGATAAGTATTTTCTTCAATAATTTTTTCTGGGTTTAATCCTGACAAATACATTTCATTAATGTCTTTTCCAGGAAGTTCAGAAGGCCATATACATATCTTATAACCATTCTTAATAACTTTTTCCATACGTTTATGGATTTCTTTGTTTCGAGGCTCAGCGTCAAAAACAAAGATTGCATTTTCCGGTTGTTCTACTCCTTTTGTATTACCTTCAGCACCAGCCATCGCAACAGCGTTTTCAAGGAACATACTGTCAATAGCACCTTCTGTAATATAATAAGGTTGGCTGAAATCTACTTTATCTAAACCAAAAATCTTTGGTCTTTCTTCAAACATTATAGTTATATATCTAATTCCTTTGGGATCAAATCCACGAGCAGATACGCCAAAGCAATTTCTATTACTATCTATAAAAGGAATGATAAGTCTTGGCTCATCTTTGCCTACATTTTCAAACTTTCCAGGTAATACACTATTAATCCAAGTTTTAAAATGCCTAGCATAATATAAACGATAATGATGTTGAGTCGGTATTTTTCTTTGTTGAATATATTTTTTAACTGGATGGTCATGTTTTAATTGACTAACCTTTTTAATCTTTTTTAATGGGCAACTCTTATTAAACTTTGGTGTTTCTGTTTTAAATAATGAGTCGTCGGTTTTAGTTTCTTTAGGTTCGTTGTTAGCTTTGTTTATAAACTTTTCAGATACATAATCATTATATATTAGCTGATCGACACCCTTTAGAAAGAACGAGAAACCTTGAGACGTGCCACAATTATGGCAATAATATGAAAATTTATTATCACGTTCTAGTAACCATCCACGTGCCTTACTGCGGGATTTTTGAGAATCACCACATACAGGACACCTGAAATTAATTTTGTAGGGATTTGTGTTTTTTATTCTAAAATTGTCAAGTCTGCCCGAAAGCATCTGAGCATATTTTAGATCTGTAAAGTCTACCATTTATCACCGAGTTCATGTAAAATATAGATTATATTATAATAGGATCTGGTCTAATGTCAACCATTATTATAGTTCCTTTTGGTAGTCAATATAAACTATTTAAGAACGAATGTCAACCATTATTGTAATACTCCCGACCAATTTATTTGCATAGCAAGAAATATCATAATTGCGCCTAGACCCATCATATACCATTTCCAATTCTCTAGTATCTTAATACGTTCGTCGAGCTTTGTCAACCTTGAATCTAGGGCTCCATTCATTTTATGTAATTCTGTCATAATTTCGGCATTTCTTTCAGCACGATTTTTTCTGCTATCTTCTGCTAAACGCGCGTGATCTTCTTTTGATGAAATACGATATTGTTCTAAGCGGTCGGCCATAATCGCTGAACGTGAAATATCGTCTTCACGGTGCTCTGTTATGTCTGTCTGAAGATTTTTTAATATCTCTTCATGCACAGCAACCTGCTTTGATAAATCAGCCATCACTTCGAGCGATTTATCTACTTTGGAAAAAATTTTATTAATTTGATTTATATCGCGTTTAATGACTGCTAAATCAGTCTTAAAATCTTCATCCATTATAGCTCTTATCCTGTTATCTTTATTGAATTATATTTATTCAGTAGAAGGACTTGGAGCCGCCGGTTCATCTGGCGATAATGCTTCCTCATAATATGCTATAATGGCTTGTTGGTCTTTAATATATCTTCGAAGTTCAGCAATACCAATTGCAAGGTTTTCATAACCTTTTGGTGTAATAGCAAAAATAACTACATTACCAGTTGAGCCCTCGATCTCTTTAATTTTTTCTTCGAGATTATCTTCAGTTATGACAAACCAAGGGACTGGATTCCATTCAACACCTTTAGGGTGTTCTTGAATAGGAATGTTCTGCTCTTGATATTCAGTTGTTACTACTACTTCCGGTTCCGGCGTTCTCATCCCGCACGCCGTCAGTAGCGTCGTCAGCGATAGGATTAGGATTAGTTTCATCGGCAATCCAGCCAATAAGTCTGTCCACCGCTCTGTTAACCCTATCTTCAAGTCCTTGTGCATCGGTTAATGCCTCCATAGTTAAATCGATTTTTGCAAATGCGCCTCTCAATTTATCTAGATGTTCTTGAGACTGTTGCAATCGTTTGGTTAAATCTCTATTTAACTCTTCATTTTTCTTTTGGTCAGCTGCCATTTTTTCGACAGTTGCTTGTAAAGTTTCTGCAGCGTCTTTTAACTTAATATTATTTTCACGCAAAGTAGCGATAGTTGCTTCCGACCATTCGTAATACGATTTAGCCGCGTAACCACCGCCACCTAAAATGCCTAATATGATAATAATAAGATATAATTTAGCCACAGTTAGTCAAGGACTTAATCTTCGTCCTCGTCCTCATCTTCGTCATCATCATCGTCATCGTCTTGATCTTCGTCATCCTCATCTTCATCTTCGTCTGATTCTTCCGCGATCATGGCTTCGTATTTTGCTTCAATGGCTGCAAGTACTCTTGCTTCCATTTCTTCCTTAAATGCTTCTTTCATGTTAAGAGGATTTCCTTCGACTGCCTCTTTAATAATTTTTTCTAATGACATAATAGTCTCCTTGTTAAGTTCTATTGTCTATTTATACTATCCGAGTATTTTAGCTTGAGTCTCAGCGTCTGCGATACCAGTAACAGGCATTCCAGCACGTCTTTGAAAGTTTTGTACAGCAACTTGTGTTGCAAAACTAAATCCATCTTCGACAACGCCCAATGCTTGTTGAATTGCTGCCACGTCAGGACCGGTAGATCCTCTTTTCAATACTCTTGATGTAGTAGCTTTTGGCACAGGCGCGGCTTTAGGTTTTGGAGCAGGTTTTGGTGCTGGCGCTGGTTCTTCCGCGGCCATTGCTGCCATTGCTGCTTCAATTTTGCCATTTTGAATATCGTCGTGAATTGCTTCATCAATAGCATCTGGTTTTTCAAGTTTATCAGCTAATTTATCAACTGCTTTAGCAACTCTCTTTTTAATTCTGCCTTTAGCCATAATTTGTCTCCTTAAAGTCTATTACCTATAATATTTCTCAAATTTTTCTTTTTAGATTTGTTCTTTGATGTCCATCGCTTTTGAGCAGCTTGTGATATTCCAGAACCATCCATACCCGCAATGTTTCCAGAACCTACATTGTTTGCTGGTTCTTCTTCCAACTTAGGTTTTGTATTAACTTTGTTTGTTACGGGCTTTTTCTCATCTTTTGACATAGATCCAGATTTGACAACTCCAGATTTTTTAATCTTATTAATTAGTGCCATATTGCGCATGTTCATGGCTTCTTCACTTAGACCATGCTTATTCATAATCCAATCTTTTGCATTAGCTTTACCGTACTCAGTGGTTTCCCACTCCCAGCTGTTTCTACGCTTATCCCAAACCATAACTTTCCACTCGCCTTTATGACGTTCATTATGGTCTAGTGATTTTTCTATTTGATATTTTTTGCCACCGATAGTAGCTTGTATTTCGCCATTTGGTCCAGCTTTTTTCCAGCGGACACGAGCTTCTTCAAGATCATCTGCCTCGGCGGCGTCTTCTTTCATGTTTTGTAATTGAGTGCGAAGATTAATTTTACCTTGCATATCAAGATCTGGGTGATGCTGTTTAATTTTTTTAGATAAAGTATTTGCAGTTCTTGTAACAGCTCTCCTAGTAGAGGTCGTACCGTACTCTCCATCTCTATGTTCGGCATTTCGAGAATTCTTATAAGCTTTTATTACGGCTGGATGAATGTTTTGGTTGACGTTCTCAGCTAACGTGTTATAATAATCATATCGATTATAAAAAT